>Ga0163152_10002779_pt1 | contig 23989 bp, 25 predicted proteins | sample OliLakLV19MP8IB2_FD_148635 | JGI IMG/M metagenome (GOLD analysis project Ga0163152, IMG submission 148635) | Freshwater microbial mat bacterial communities from Lake Vanda, McMurdo Dry Valleys, Antarctica - Oligotrophic Lake LV.19.MP8.IB-2 | ecosystem: Environmental > Aquatic > Freshwater >...
CCCACGAAGACGCCGACGCCGAAGCCCACGTCGACGAAGCCCAAGCCGACACCGACCAGGACGCCGAAGTAGGCACCGCCAGCCCTTCGACTCGGCGGCAAACTGCGCCGCCTCGCTCAGGGTGAGAGGGGCTACTCGGTGAGGCTGACGAGCTGCTTCATCTGGTTGCGCCAGGAGAGGACCGGCGCGGGCGCGTTCGCCGCTGCGGCCTGCACGGGCGCGGGAACGAGCTGCGGCAAGATCCCGTAGAGATCGAGCGACAGCGGCGACGACGCCCACGGATTGTGGAAGACGCGCATGTCGTACTGGATCTCGCCCTGGTGCCAGTGGGCCTCGATGAAGAGAACGGCGGAGAGCATCTCGTTGCCGGGGCGATTGAAGAGCGCCTTCCGGAACGTCTTCGAGTAGTCGTAGACCTTGCGGCGGCCGCCGCCGAATCCGCTGCGAGCGCGGATCGAGCGGGGCTTCCCGTAGAGCGCGTGCATGATCGTGTTCTCGACCATGCCCCAGGTGTCGCCATGGCAGAGCGCAACGACGTACGGCCGGCGTGTCCCGTCGTCCGCCGCGCGGATCTTCGTCAGCGCCGCTTCGGTCGATGCGTTGAGCGCGTCGAAGTGCTCCTCGACATCGAGCGGCGCGAGCCACAGGCCGATGCAGTTGGAGCCCGCCTCGCTGGCCTTGTAGAGAATGGCAAACTCGATGTCGATGCGATCGTCGAGGTACTGCGCGCGACGGCTCGCATACTGCTCGTCCTTCGAGAGCTCGGTGAGCCACTGCTCGAGCGCGGCCCGCACCTTCGCCGGATCGAAATCCTCCGGCAGCCAGCGGCGAACGTGGACGGCAAACACGAAGTGGCTCTCGATCGACGAGAGCTCGCTCATCAGGAGCTGGACCTTCCGCTCCTTGCCGCCCGACGCGCGCGGGGCGACGGCGGTCACTTCCATGTCGAACTCGACGGAGGGGCTGCCGCCGGTGATGCGGAACGTCGGCTGCGCGTCTTCGTACGGACGGAAGGTGCTGCGCCATCCGCTGCGCGCGATGTACCGCTGCAGCGCGAGCGAGAAGAACGCCTGATAGAACTCTTCGTCCTGCCGCGAGCGAAGCGGCTGCAGGAGCAGCTTCTGGGCATCGCGGCCGGTTTCGGCGTACCAGCTCTCGAGCTGTTCCTTGAAGCGCGCGACCTGAGGGTCGTGACGGAGCGCAAGCGTCTCCACGAGCGATCCACTCGGGACCGCGTTCTTGAAGGTGCCTACGAAATCCTCGGAATAGACCCGCACGAAATCCCGCTTACCTTACGCGAGGATACCCGTCCGGTTCCTCGCGGCGCAAGCACCCGTCTCGTGGTAAATGTTCGCTCGAAAAATGGCTGGCGACTTCCTACCGAACATTGGCCCCGATCGGGGCTCCCGAGTTCCCTTCGTGGCGCTCCTCTCGTTGCTCGTCCCCGTGCTGCTGGCGGCCGGGACGATCAAGTTCGTCCAGTCGCGGTGGATCCATCCGATCAACGCGCAGCTGGCCACCCTCCGCAACGCCGCTGCCAGCGAGGGCGAGAAGCAGGAGAAACTCTCTGGCGAGATCGACCGGCTCACGCGCCAGGTCGCCGCGCTGCAGCGCATCTCGCGGGTGGAGATCCTCTGGGGCGGCGCGACGGCCGACACGAGCCGCGTCGCGTTCCCGTATCAGCGGCCGCAGGGCGCCACCTACTGGGCTCACCCGACGACGGACGAGACGCTCTGGTACTACACCGACGAGGGCGACACGCTCGCGCGCGTGTCCGCGCATCCGCGCGTGCTCGGCGCCGCGCACCTCTGGCCAATCCTCGCGAAGGAGAACGGCTTGCGCGCGAGCGGCTCGGACGCGCTGCCGGCGGGGCGCCTCGTGCGCGTGCCCGCGCGGCTGAACGAGTACCAGATCCGCGGCGCGGTGACCGAAGCCGGCGCCCCCGACAAGCAGCGCAACGAGATCTTCTCGCAGGCCGGGCTCAAGCCGTAGCGCCGCCGCAGCGAGTCGAAGGGCTGTCCGCGCTACTTCACGAGCCGGAGTTTCGGTGAGCGCTTCTTCGCCGGCTCTCCCGCCACGGCTTTCGACTTCTTCTTCTTCTTCTTCTTCGCGGTTGCGATCTTCGCGTCGTGCGTCGCATTGGCGGCGTCCTGCGCGGCTTCGCTCTCGGTCATCACCTTCTCGCGCATCCACTTCTCGAGGCGCAGGTTGATGAGCTCCGGCTGCTCGATGATCGCCGCGTGGCTGCCATGCGGGATCGTGAGCAGCTCCGAATTCGGGATGCGATCGCGCATCTGCACGGAGAGGTGATACGGCGTGAAGAGGTCGTTTTCGCCCGCGACGATCAGCGCGGGCACGTCGACCTTGTCGAGCCACTTGATCGCGGTGTGGCGCTGTATCTCTCCCGCCATCAGGAAAAAGATCTGCGGATCGACCTGCGCGAGGTGATCGAAGTACGGCTTCAAGTCTTCGGGCCGGCACATCTGGCGATCGACGACGCCGAGCCGCGCCGCGAGCATCGGGAGACGCGAGCGCATGAGGAAGCTGTTCCCGAACGCGAACGCGCGCGGGGCGGCATTCACGATCGAGTAGACGACGTCGAACACCGGCGCCGCCATGCTCGAATTCCAGAACGTGTCGAGCGGGCGGCCGAACGCGCCGCATACGAGGCTCAAACCGCGCACACGCTTCGGATGACGGCGCCACGCTTCGAGCGCGACCTGCACGCCCATCGAGTGGCCCACGAGCACGGCCTCCTCGACGCCGGCTTCGTCCATCACGGACATCAAGTCCTGCACGCTCGACGCGACGGTGAACTTCTCCCGCGTCGGGTTCTCCGGGCGGCCGCTGCGGCCGTGGCCGCGGTAGTCCCACGTCACCACCTGGTGGCGAGCAGAGAAGTAGCGGACGACGTATTTCCAGAAGAACGTCGAGACGCCCACGCCGTTGCAGCACACGATCGCGGGGCCGGGGCCCTCGCCGTAGCTGGTGAAGCGCAACGGCACGCCCTCGAGTCCCTTTGCACGGCCTTCGCGATACGCCCTCACTGGAGGATCTCCTTGAACTCGGGAAGCTCGCGCAGCGGCGAGAGGTCCGCGTCGGTACGTGCCTTGTCGCGGAATGTGTCGTCGGGCGCGAGCTCGACCGCCCGCGAGAGCGCACGCAGCGCGCCGAGTGTGTCGCCCGTCTGCACGCGGGCGATCGCGAGACTGTAGTGGATGCGGGGATCACCGGGATTCTGCAGGGCGGCTTCCGCGAGATCGGCGGCGGCGAGCTCGGGCGCGCCGGCCTTCAGCTCCTCGAAGCCGGTCTGGTTGAGCGCGTCGGCGAGGCGCTGTCGCCGGCCGAGCTCGGTGATCGCGGTTTGCGCGCGAGCGGCGACGGGGAACGTCGGATACGTCGACACGAGGAGCTGGAAGATCTCCGTCGCGCCGGCGATGTCGTCGGAGAGACCGCGCTCGATGCCCAGGCCGAACAGCCCCTCCGCCGCGCGGTCGGAGTTGGGTTTCGCCGCGAGGATCTTCTCGAACCACTCCGGGTTGCGCACGCGCGAGAGCGACTTGCCGTCCCAGTCCCAGACATCGACGTGGCTCTTGCCCGAGACGGTGCAGGTGACGATCACTTCGCGATCCGGATCGAGGTCGATGGTGTCGACGTCGACGGTGCGCGAGAGCTTCACTCCCGCGGTCCCTTCGATGCCGCGGTCGGTGATGTCGAGCGGGATCGTCCCCACCTGTTCGTACGTCGACTGCGCCTGCTGCCATCGATAGAGCTGCACGCCCTTCTCTTCGTAGAGATCGCCGCCACGCTCATACTTCACCGCGACGAACTTCTCGGGGCCCGGCGTGAGGTCGTAGGCCTGCGCCATCTCGATCTTGCCGCCGCTCGCGAGCTCGGCGAGCTGGTAGCGCGACTGCGACGTCTCCCAGAAGAGCGCGAACGCGCGCGAGCCGTCGAGCACGGCGAAGATCTCCGGCTCGTTGTCGGGGTTCGTGTCCCACACGGCGAGATCGGAGAGCTTCGCACCGGGATCGCGCCCCGCGTCGAGCAGGTAGAGCACGAGGTAGTTGTGCACGTAGTCTGCGAGTCGTTCGCCGGCGCCGGGACCCTCGCGCTTCACGCGGCCGGGGTTCACCGTCTTCATCTGGCCGACGAGGCCGATGAGATCGGCCGAGAGATTCTGCGTCTCGATGCGATCCGTCTCCGCGGCATAGGCGCCCTTGTAGTCGTCACCGCGGGCCTTGAGCTTCTCCGCGACGGCCCGTCCCTGCACCTTGTCGGCGAACTTGCCGACGCGGACCTTGTAGGTGGACGCGCCTTCTTCCAGCGAGTTCGCGCGGAGGAAATACGCGTCGTAGCCGGCGCGGCGGAGTTCCTCGACGACGGAGACGGCTCGAGTCTCCTCGCTGAACGAGCCAACCTGCACGGACACGAAGGACGCCGCAAAGAGGAGAGGGGCCGCGAAGATCATGAGGAGGGGAACAGCCTTTCCTGGAGCGGGCCGAATTCGATCTCGGTGCCGTCGACGAGGTTGCCGCGGGCGATCTCGCCCTTCACGTATTTGAGCGCGATCGAGATCGCCTGCTCTTCGCGCGTGCGCTTCGCCGCGAGAACCGCGCGCAACCCCTCCGTGAAGATCACCACGTAGGTGACCCATACGTCGCCGACGTTGCAACGGAAGTAGATGAGCATCGAGCCGTTGCCGCCGAGCGGCTCTTCGTTGTGCTTCTTGACGTAGACCTTCACCGGCACGCCGAAGTCGGTCTTGTACTCCTCGAGCTTCCGTGCGAGGCGCTTCTGCCCCTTCGCCGGCTGCGTCGTCACGACGCACCTCGCGCGCGGAACGTCATGAGCGCCGCGTCCGTCACTTCGGAGAGCGTGAGGCCGGTCTTCTGCTCGACCTGGCTGCTGCGATCCGCCGCTTCGAACGCGAGACGCACGAGGCACGAGAACGTCTCGCGCACGCCGTCGCCGCGATCGGCGGACGCCGTGAAGACGGGCCACTTGCGCTCGCCCCACTCGTTGTCGATCTCGTCTTCGTGGAGCGCGTCGTCGCGATCGCGCTTGTTGAGTTGCAGTACGACGGGCGGTGCGACCTTGCGCGAGGTGCGCATCACCTCTTCGCACTCGCGCGCGGCTTCGTGGTTCTCGTCGCGGCGCGAGCGGGAGGAGTCGGCGACGAACGCGACGGCATCGGCGCTGGTGACGGTCGCGATCTTCGTCGCCTGCATGAGGGGCGACGAGCACGCGGCCACGAGGAGCTGCACGCTCCAGCCGCCTTTGGTCGCTGCGAGGAGCGTCATGTCGAACGAGATCGTTCGTTCCGAGCCCGATGAGTACGCACGGATCCGGCTGCGCCCCTCGGCGGGGAGCAGCTCGTGAATCCGCTGGAGATTCGCTGCTTTTCCGCTGCCCGGAGGTCCGAAATACACGAGGCGCAGGGAGAGCTGGCGTGTGCGTTCGTCGAGCTCTGCCATCACGAAGCTTCTGGAGCCAAAACGTACATCCCCCGCGAGAAGGGGTCAAACATACGAACGCTGTAGGACATACATCCCCAGGTTGCAAAGCGCGTGATACAGGACCGGCGCCAGCAGGGACCCGCTCCTCAGGCGCATCCAGCCGAACACCAGTCCGGGAAAGAAGATCCCGAGCTGCCAGGCGGCGGGCCGCACCGCGAGGTGCCCCGCGACGAAGACGAGCGACGCGATCGGGAGCGCCCAGCCGACGCGGACACCGAGCAGCGTCCACTTCGCGGGCGTCGCCTCGCCGATCCGCGACTGGAAGTAGCCGCGATAGAAGACCTCCTCGGGGAGCGCGACGGCGAGCACTTCCCCCGCGACGAGCGAGAGCCAGCCGACGATCGTGGCGAGCTCGCCGGCTTCGCGGCGCGTCATGCCGCCGAGCCAGACGAAGCGGTTTTCCTGGATGACCGTTTCGAAGAGGTGATTCGCGGTCCAGAAGGGGACGAGCGTGACGAGGCTGACGACGGCGAAGAGCGCGAGCGACTCGCGCCAGCCCTTCAGCGTGAGTGCGTAGCGCTCGAAGTCGCGGCGCGTATAGAGGATCCAGCCGAGCGGAAGGTAGACGAGAGCGAGGCTCTTCACGACGGAGACGATGTCGTCCGAGAGCCCCGACGAGACCGCAAGCCGGATGGAGACCGCGGTCAACGCCCAGAATGCGAGCGCCTCGATCCAGATCCGTCGCGGCGATTCGGTCGGCGGGCTCATGGACTCACGGGTAGAATCGTCGGGGTTCCCGTGCGTCGCAACCGGCTTCTACTCTTCTTGATTGCACTCGCCGCCGCGCCCGCCGCCCTCGCGGGTCCGCGCGCGGAGCGCAAACTCACGATCCCGGACGTGACGGCGTTCGAGCGGGCGCTCTACGACGACGCCAAGGACGGGAAGCTCGACTCGCACGACCCGGTGACCGCGGGGCTCGTCGCGAGCGGCGCGAGCAAAGAGGCGATCGAGAAGTTCGGCGCGAAGTGGAAGGCGTTCCTCGCGGAGCTCGTGACCGCGGGCAAGGACAAGAGCGCGAGAGAGAAGGCGGAGCTCGCGCTCGTGAGACTGCACGAGAAGCTGATGCCGGGCGGCTACGACTTCACGCAGAACGACATGACGAAGCTCCTCGCCAGCGGCAGCTACAACTGCGTGACGTCGGCGCTCGCGTATCAGGCGGCGGGAGCGGCGCTCGGCCTCGACGTGCGCGGGGTGCTCGTGCCTTCGCACGTCTACGTGCGCGTCGTCGCGGACGGCGTCTCCTACGACGTGGAGACGACGAGCGCAGGCGGCTTCCTCCTCGCGCAGGACGACGAGGCGTACCAGAAATTCCTCGTGAATATGCAGCTCGATACCGAGAAGAAGAGCGGCCGGAAGATCTTGACCGGCGCGAAGTTCACGCGGCGCGAGACCGACGCGGTCGGCGTGCTCGCGCTGCTCTACGCAAACCGCGGCGCGATCGCGATCGAGCAGGGCGACCAGAAGGAAGCGATCGGGCTCTTCGCGCGGTCGGCGCTTCTCGCGGAGGACGATCGCTACGCGCGAGACAGCCGCGATCTCCTGCTTGCGCAGGCGGCGGAGAAGCAGATCCTCGAGGGCGATCTCGACGAGGCGCGGCGGCTGCTGAAGTTCGCGATCAAGGATCCCGGCGGCGATCCCATCATCCGTCAGCGGCTTTCGGAGAACGTCGGCTATGCGTGGGAGCTCGAGGCCCAGCAGCACCTCGACGCGAAGCGCTACGAGTCCGCGTTTTCCTCGCTGACGGCGGCGCGCGACTGGACGAAGGATCCTGCGATCGACCACAACCAGCGCGCGATCCTCAACATGTGGGGACTCGAGGAGCTCGGCGCGAAGCGCTACGACAAGGCGGCGGACGTCTTCTACCGCGCGATGAAGAGTTTCCCCGCGGATCCGGACTTCACGCAGAACCTGAAAGCGGCGTATTCGGACTGGGTCGGTTCGCTCGTCGCGGCGAGCTCGTTCGATGCGGCGCTCGAGCGTTCGCGCAAGCTGATGACGCTGCTGCCCGGCGACCCGCAAGCGGCGGAGATCTTCGCGAACGCCGCGAGCCGCTACGGCGAGTCGCTCGGCAACAAGGGCGACTGGAACGGCGCCATCCCGCTGCTCGAGGAAGCGCGGAAGACGGCGCCCGGCGTTCCGTATCTGAAGGACGACCTGGTCGTGGCCTACACGAACGCGGGCGTCACGTTCGCGAAAGCCGGCGAGAAGGACAAGGCCGAAGCCGCATGGAAGCGCGCGGTCGAGCTCGACCCGAACGCGAACGCCGCAAAACAGAACCTGGAAAGGCTCACCCGCCGATGAGAACGCGCTCGCTCGCGCTACTCGCTCTCGCTGCTTCGCTTTCCGCGTGCGGAAGCTACAAGAGCGACCTGGAGAAGATCTGCAACGCGCCCGCGCTCGCGGGCAACCCGAGCGCGACGTCCGTCGCCGACGTCGGCGCGTGGCTCGACGCGAACGTCCGCACGAAGAAGGGCCGCGCGCTGCTCGGGAGCCTGCGCGGCGCCGGATCCGCCGATGTGGCTCTCCTCGAAGCGCGTGCGAACGGCATCGCGCCCTGCCCGCTCCTCGATCCACACGTCGTGAACGGAGGCGTGCAGATTCCCGCGGTGCCTTAGGGGAGTGACGCGGGGCGGAAGCGAGCGCGCAGGTCGAGGAAGCGGCCGCGCGTCGCGATCGACAGCTCCGCGTAGACGAACTGCTCGAAGAGGTTCATCAGCCGCATCATTCCGAACGACGGCTCGGGGATTGCGTAGAGCTCGCGGAGTCCGCTCGCGAGCGCGAGCGCCTCGGCCTTCTCCAGAACGTCGCGCAGGCGCGCGTAGCGCTTGTCCCACGGCTCGACCGCCGGAGTGCATGCGGCTTCGAGCACCGCGATCATCTTCTCGATCGTCGCGGCATCGGTGATCGCGCGATGCACGATCTCGCTGTTCTCGGGCAGCAGCAGCCGCTGCTGGAGCGTCCCGGTCGACCAGTCGGGCACGTCCATCTGCCACGCGGGCTCGCCCGTCAGGTTCAGCGGCGCGCCGACGCCAAGGCGCTTCCCGACGCGCGCCACGCCGATGCCGCCGAGCACTCGCGCGTCGCCCTCCTTGAGGATGGTGCGGACCTTCGCGGCAGGCTTCGACTTGATCAGCTTCCTCCGGCGCCGACCTTCGGGCGCGTCGGGGCTTCGGCGGTCGGACGCGATGTCGCGTGCGGGATCTCGATGAGGAAGGTGGTGCCCTTCCCCACTTCGCTCTGCACGGTCAGATGGCCGTCGTGCTGGTCGATGATGCGCTTCACGATCGAAAGACCGAGGCCGGAACCCTTGCCTTCCTCTTTCGTGGAGAAGAACGCTTCGAAGATGCGTGGCAGCACGTCGGCCGGGATGCCGTGGCCGTTGTCGCTCACACTGACGCTCACGCCCTTCTCGTTGCGCTCGGACGCGATTCGCAGGACGCCGCCCTTCGATGGCGATGCGTGCGCCGCGTTCGTGAAGAGGTTGATGAACACCTGCTGCAGCTCGGCCTCGATACCGCTCACCGGCGGAAGCTCGGCGGCGAGCTCGACCTTCACCTCGACCGCGACCTTTCCGAGGTCGTACTGGCAGAGGCGCAGCGAGTCCCTGATCACGCGATTCACGTCGAGGTCGGGGCGCACGCCGCTCGACGGACGCGCGAAACCCAGAAGGCTCTGCACGAAGCCCTGGATGCGCTCGCCCGCGTACACGATGTTGTCGAGCTTGTCGGCGATGTCGGTGGGTGACTCGCCGTTGCGATTCGCGCGGCGCAGGTAGTCGCCGTAGGCGGTGATCGCCGTGAGCGGGTTGTTCATCTCGTGCGCGATGCCCGCGACGAAGGTGCCGAGCGACGCGAGCTTCTCGCTGTGCGCGATCTCGCGCTCGAGCAGCTCGACGCGCGTGATGTCCTGGCCGACGGCGATCACGTGCCGGTAGACGGTGCCGGAGAGGTTGCTCACGTGCACGCGGCCAGAATCCTCGCGCGTGCCACCGGGGCCGGTGCCGGCTTTCTTGCCGCGATCGCGAACGGGTGCGAGATTGAAAACGGAGCGCTTCTCGCCATCCTTGCACCGGAAGTCGAGGCGCAGGTTCTCGCTGGGCGTGCCGTTCATCGCGTCGGCGAGCGCCGTCTCGAGATCCGCTGCGGATTCGGATGTGAGCAGGTTCGCGACCGGATGGCCGACGGGATCGGTGCCCGGCTCGATGAGGTTGATGAACGCGCGGTTCGCGACTTCGAGGATGCCCTTCGCGTCGACGACGAGGATCAGTGCGTTCGCGTTCTCGATGAGGCTCTGCTGGAACTCGGAGAGCTGCTTCGAGCGCGTATTGAGCTCGGCGTTGCGCAACGCGACGGCCATCTCGTTGCCCATCGTCACGAGGAGCTGGCGATCGTCCTCGTCGAACGGATACGGCGACCGCGACTCGAGCACGAGCACGCCGACCGGCTTGCCACCGAGGAGCAGCGGCACGGTGACCTGGGAGACGGATGCGGGATCGAGCTTCTGCGAGCCTTCGCGCAGGCGGATCGCGCCGCCGGGCGGCGTCGTCTCGCCGGAGAGGGTGCCGCCCATCGCGCGGTGGAGATCGCCGTCGGGCGCGCTCATCGATGCCGCGCGTCCCGCGTCGAGCCCGGGCGCGAGCGCGATCGGATCGAGGCGCCCGATCTCGCGCCGGTAGAAGAAGAAGCTCGCCTGGCGCCCAGGGAACGTCGTCTGCACCGCGTCGCGCAGCTTGCCCACGACCTCGTTCATCGAGCCGAGCGTGCCGATCGCGCCGGAGAGCTCGTGTAGCGCGGTCAGGCGCTGGTTCTGGACCTCGAGCTCGCCAATCGCTTCTTCGAGGCGGCGGTTCTCGGCCGCGAGCACCTTACGGCGATCGCGATACGCATCCATCGGCATCGACGCCGCCTGCATCAGGACCGTGCCGAGAACACCGAGCACGATGCCGGTGAGGATCGGCGGTCCGATCGTGTCGATGCCGGGACCGCCCCAGCTCACGGCATCCGACGTCCAGAGGAGGACGGACAGGACGAGAGTCCCGAGGCCGTAGAGCGCGCCGCGGCCTCGGCCGACGAGAAGCGACGAGCTGACCGGCTTCACGACGAGCATCGCGATGAACGGGCTCTCCCACGCGCCGGTGGCGAGCGTGAAGGCGGGCATGACGACGAGGTCCGCGGCGACGTGCCACTCCGCGACTCGGCTCGATTGGTGGGGCCGCTTGTGCAGCGCCCACAACGCGATGCCCGTCACGACGAACGACCCGGCCGCCGCCGCGTGCAAAAGCGGGAACCGCACGTATCCGAAGTACTGCCAGCCCATGCCGAGGATCCACAACACGACGACGGACAGCAGCCGCATGCGCAGCAGCCGCTCGAGCTCCGGATCGCGGCCCACCTGGAAGATGGCCTGCGTCGAGGAGTTCCGTTCGTCGGGTGGGCGCGTGCTCATCGCGTCGGCCCTCCGCTCCCCGACGACTTGTCGAGATCCACGATCCGCGCACCGCCGACATAAACCTTGCTCTCGTAGCGCGTGATGCGGCCGATCTTCTTCACGACGGCCGCCATGCGCTCGGCCTCTTCGTAGATCGTCTTCACGATCTTCACGTGCGGATCGTCGGGCGCCAGCTTCTTCAGCAGCAGCTCCGCGTAGCCCATCACCGCCGTGAGCGGCTGATTCAGCTCGTGCGCCGCGCTGCCCGCGAGCTCGGCGACGGCCGCCTGCTTCTCGGTCTGGATGAGCGCGGCCTGCGCTTCTTTGAGGCGCCGCTCCATCGCGCGCTGCTCGCGAAGATCCGTGAAGAAGCCGGTCGTCGCGATCTCGCGCCCTTCGTCGTCGTAGATGACGGCGGCGGACAAAAGGATCGGCACCATCGAGCCGTCGCGCGACTTGATCTCCGTCTCCATGCCGGCGGCGAAGCCGACGCCGCCCTTTTCCGGCGAGCGGAGGTTGCGCATGATCTCGCGCGCCATGCCGGTCGCGTAGAGCTCGGAGACCGAGACCTTGCCGATGAGCTCCTGCGCCCGCCATCCCGTGACGCGCTCGGCGGCGTCGTTGAAGACGAGCACCGTGCCCTTCATGTCGCTCGCGATCACGGCGTCGCGCGACGCGTCGATGAGGCGCTCGAGGAATCGGCGGGATTCGAGGATGCCGTGCGGCGCGACCGCGGCACTGCGCGCACGCACGCGCGAGACACCGCGCGAGATCTCGCGGGCGGTGACGAGCTGCGCGGCTGCGAAGAGCGCGACGAGCTCCGCGAGACGCACGCTGCGCGCATCCGGAATCACCTTCTCCGGAAAACGCATCACGAGGAGCCCGAGCGCGTCGCCGCGATGAAGGATCGGGAACGTGAGCAACGCGCCGCCGTCGTTTTTCGGCCAGAGCGGGTCGTCCTGCGGATCGTCGGCGGTCGTCCAGCGCGCCTGCGCGGACGCCTCGGCGAGCGACGGATGCGCGGCGAGCCCGATGCGATCGCGCGTGCCCGCGGGCGCGAGCGGCCAGCGCGCGAGCACGAACGCCCGCGTGCCGCCGGCCGACAAGAGCAGCGCACCGGCGCGGAGCGCGCCCGTCGCTTCCGCGACGCGCCGTGTCGCCGCGTGCAGCGCGGCTCGCGGATCGCGGCCGGAGGTCATCTCGCGCGCGAGATCGAGGAGCAGCGCGCGCTCGGACTCGCCGTCCGCCATGCCGGCGTGGTCCGCGCCGCGCGCGGCCTGGCGGCGCATGTGCGAGACGAGGTCCTTCTCTCCAATCGACATCGGGAGCGACGCCACGGCGCCCGCGTCGTAGGCCTCGGCAAACTCTCCGTCGACGCCACGACCCAGCACGACGACGGGGATCGTTTTCGTCGCGAGATCCGTCGAGAGGCGGCGGCATACGTCGAGGGCGTCGGGGCGCACGAGATCGCGCGCGAGGATGACGACATCCGGCGGCGCGCGGCGCGTGAGGTCCAGCACGCGACCACCATCGTGCACCTCGACGACGTCGAAGCCCGCGCGCTCGAGCTGGCCGACGACGCGCGCACGCGCGTCCGAATCGGCAATCCCCACGAGAACGGTGGGCTGGCTCACGAACGTTCCAGATTCAGCCTTCGATGCGGTCGCGGCCGCCGCTCTTCGCGGCGTAGAGCTTCTCGTCAGCGGCCTGCATCATGGCTTCGGGGTCGGCGTAGTTGCTTCCGTCAAAGGTGGCGACTCCGATGGAAACGGAGATGTCGATCTCGATGGTTCCCCAGCGAACCTTGGCGGCTCGCACGATCTTTCGCAGCCGCTCGGCGAAGCGCATCGCGGCAGCGTGATCGGTCTCGCGGAGGACGCACGCGAACTCCTCACCGCCGATGCGCGAGACGACGTCGCCGCCGCGCATCGCCTTGGCGACCGCCTCGGCCATCGTGCGCAGCACGGCGTCGCCGGCGCGGTGCCCGTGCGTGTCGTTCACTTTCTTGAAGTGATCGATGTCGAAGATCGTGACGGACAGCAGCCGCTTGTGGCGCTGGGTGTGCTGGAACTCGCTCTTCAGCCGCTCGATGAAGTACCGGCGATTGTGAATGCCGGTGAGCCCGTCCTTCACCGCGGAGTCGTAGAGCTCGCGGTGGTACGTCTCGTCGAGCGCGTCCTGCACCGTGTATTTGAGCACGGTGGCGCGGCCCATCTGGATCTTGTCGCCTTCGCCGAGCGCCTGCTCTTTCACCTTCGCGCCGTTGCAGAACGTGCCGTTGGTGGAATCGAGATCGACGAGCCAGCGTTTGTCGCCGCGCAGCACGATCTTCGAGTGGTAGCGGGACACGCCGTCGTCGTCGACGAGGATGTCCGACTGGATGCCGCGGCCGAGGATCACTTCGTCCTTCGTGACCCGATACATGCGGCCGACCGACGACGACGAAGGGCTCGTGATCACGATGAGATACGGCGCGGGTGCGCCGGAGGGCAGGTAGAGATCGACCTGCTCCTCTTTCGTCGTGTCTTCCCGCGTGCGCCCCGACGAAGCCATGGCCTGAAATCGTAGCACGCCCAAACCCGCGCCAGGAAAGGCGTTCGGGGTTGAGCGGCGGTCGGATAGGATTCGCCGTTCATGGCGATCATCGTGACCGGAGCAGCCGGTTTCATCGGCGCGAACCTCGTCCGCGGCTTGAACGACGCGGGCGAGACGGACGTCATCGCGGTCGACGACCTCACGCAGGCCGACAAGTTCGCGAACCTCGCCGACTGCGAGATCGCGGATTATCTGGATCGCAGCGACTTCCTGCCCCGGCTCGCCGCCGGCCAGTTCGGCAACGTCCGCGCGATCCTTCATCAAGGCGCCTGCTCCGACACCATGGAGACCGAGGGGCGCTACATGATGGAGAACAACTACCGCTACTCCGTCTCCATTCTCGACGCGTGCGAGAAGCAGAAGATCCCTCTGCTCTACGCGTCGTCGGCGGCGGTGTATGGCGCCGGCCCGCGCTTCCTCGAGCAGCGCGACGCCGAGAAGCCGCTGAACGTCTACGGCTGGTCGAAGTTCCTTTTCGACCAGGTGGTGCGTCGCCGCAAGCCCTCGACGCAGGTGGTCGGCTTCCGCTACTTCAACGTCTACGGCCCGCGCGAGGCGCACAAGGGCCGCATGGCGTCCGTCGCGCTGCACAACTTCGGTGAGCTCAAGAAGGACGGCCGCGTGCGCCTGTTCGAGGGCTGGGCCGGATACGGCAACGGCGAGCAGAAGCGCGACTTCGTGTCGGTCGAAGACGTGGTGAAGGTGAACCTTCACTTCCTCGAGAAGGGCGGCTCGGGGATCTTCAACCTCGGGACGGGCCGCGCGCAGACGTTCAACGACGTGGCGCGCACGGTGGTGAACACCGTGAAGGGCACAGCAGAGCCGCTCGAGAAGCTCGTCGCGAGCAAGCTGATCGAATACGTGACGTTCCCCGACGCGCTGAAGGGGAAGTACCAGAGCTTCACCCAGGCCGACCTGACGAAGCTTCGCGCGGCCGGCTACACCGCGGACTTCCTCACGGTGGAAGAAGGCGTCGCCCGCTACGTCCGCTGGCTGCTCGCCTCTTCACCCTGAGCGAGGCGCGCCAGCGCCGAGTCGAAGGGCGGTCGGCGTACCCTACGTCCGCCGCTTCGAGCCCGGACGCTTCGTTCGAGACCTCGCAGCACAAGAGCGCCTCGCTCGTTTCGCCCCGCGCGGTTTCGGACGCGCGTCGAGATCGATCAACGACCGCAGCGGAATCTGCAGTTTGCGGTGGAGCGCCGCGACCATCGTGAGGCTGAGTCCCCGCTTTCCGGAGAGGACCTCGGAGACTTTCGATTCTCCTCCGAGGAGCTTCGCAAGCTGGCGGCGGCTGACGCCACGATCCTCGAGCGCCGCGCGAAGAGCATCGACGGGCTTTGCCGCGGCAATCGGCCGCCGATCGCGCTGCCAGGCCTCCGCAAGGATCGCGAGCACCTTGAGTCGATCCGCGCTCACCGGATCCTCGTCCTCGTCGATCAAGCGTTCGATCTCCGCAAGCGCGGCGCGATAGTCGGTTTCGTTCTCGATGGGTCGGATGTCCATGCGTTCCTCAGATCTTCGTCACATCGATCTCGTCGTACTCCGCGTGCGTCCCGATGAAGCGAACAAAGACGACTTTCGTCTTGTAGGAGATCTTCACGACGAGTCGGTATTTGTTGCCTCCAACGTTGAAGACCACCCTTCGATTCCCGACCATGCTCGCCGTCGCGTAGATCGTCTTCACCTCGGCTGCGTTTTCCCAGCGCGCTTCGATCACCGTGTCGAGCCAGGCTCGAAGTGGCCCTTCAGCGTCCGGATACTCCCCCCAGAAGGCCTCCAGCGGCTCTGGGCGGATGACGTGCACGCTCTATCGTAGTCATTCCCAAATTGGGAATCAAGCGCTGGGGCAACGCCGCGCGTCGTCCGGATTCCGGACGCATGGCCGGACGGCCGGACACCGCGTCCGAGCCAAGTGCCTGTTTTGTCGAGGATCGCTCCCGGTACGGGTGCTGCTCCTTGTATCGGCATGGATTGGCGGGTGGCAGCGACGATGACAGTGGCGCTCCTTCTCGGGGCCCGTGCCTGGGCGGAGCCGGCGACCGGGACGTTCAGCGGCGCGGATTGTCCGGGCATCGCGGACGCGAACACCGGGGCGCTCGCGGATCTCGGAGCCGCGGTGACCGCCGCGGAGCTTGCCCGGAAGAACTGCATTCCGGAGGGCGATCCGCGGCGTCCGTTCGCGGAAGAGAACGAGCGGCGTGCGCTCGAGAACCGCTTCGGCGAGTTCGTGCGATCGATCTGCGAAGGCCGCATCTGCGTGAACAACGGCTGGGGCTTCGTGCTCGATTCGTTCGACGAGAACGCCTACGACGAAAAGACGCTCATGGCGGGGTGTGGCCGATGGGCAGGGGCTGTTGCGGCATCGACCGGCGAAGCGAAACCGAAATATTGGGAGATCCGCGAGGCGCAGTACGGGAAGGGCAGCGGGCGGCCTGGATATCACTGGGTGGTCGAGCTGCGGAACGCGCGAACCGGGGAGGTCTTCCTCCTCGACGGATACGAGGCATCGAAATCAGGACGCAACATGCTCGGCTCGAACATGACCGACTCGAGCAAAGTGCGGCGAGCGGGTGGGATCCGGACGCCCGCCGCGGTCGTGAAGCAATGGGGCGCGCGGAACGGCGGCTCCGGATGTCAGAACCCGTTCGGAACTCTGTGCGATGGTTCCGGTTGCGCCCAGAAATGAGGACACGATGATCTCGCTGACGACCCTTGCGGCACTGCTCCTCGCATCGACTCCGACGGCACCCCCTGCCGCCGCAACCGAGGCCGCCATCCACCTGGAAGAGCGCGTCGACGGAACGGCGCCCGGTAAGGACGAGCTGCGGCAGATCGGCACCAACCGCATCTGGATCACGAAGGACCGGGTCCGGGTGGAGATGGGCTCGGCCGTTCAGATCTACGACGCGCGTGCAGGACAGTTCTTGTCGATCGACGAGCGGACGAAGACTTGGTACGCGGTGCCGGCCGACGCTCTTCGCAAGAGCGTGATGGTGCCGCCCGCGTCGATAGCCGGGATGGCGGTCGACGAGGAGGGCGATCCAGTGGTCCCGGAGGTCGCGTTCCGCCAGTCGAAATCGGGCGCGTGGGAGGCGACGGAACTCGACGTGCAGGGTGCGTGGACGACGATGTGGTTCGAAAAGGGGCATCCGATGGTGTGGACGGACCTGCAGCGTGTGGTGCGCGCGGTCTTTGTGGGCGAGGGTTCGCCGCTGGCGTCATGGTTCGACCAGGCGGAGAAGATGGAAGGATGGCCGGTGCGGATCGAGCGGGTGTCGCCCGGACGTCGAATGCGGATCGAGCTGACGAAGAGCGAACGCACGCTCGTGGATCCCGCTATTTTCCGGGCGCCGGGCACCGGCTACACGCGCGTGTCGGATCCGAGCGGCTTCACCCTCGTCGCGCCCACCCCGGCGAGCCGATGAAACGCGTCCTGTTGCGACTGGCGGCGATCGCGCTGGCGGGCGTGTTGGTACTCGCAGTCGTGGGCCGCATCTCGGCGGCGCGTCGCGCGGGCCCGGTCGACACGTGGGTCACGCCCACGTATCACGAGTACGCGACGGATCCGTCCTACGACCGGATCCATTCCGTCGAGTGGGTCGCCCCCGGCCAGCGCGCCAGCGCCGTCGCCTTGCTCACCGGCGCCGTGTCGGTCCCGATCGACGAGGCGGCGCTCCGACGCACGCTTCCTGGCGTCACGCCTCCGAGCGGGCCCACCGGATGCACGACGTACTTGGTGCGTGGACTCGTGGGCCCTTCGGGCGAGACGGGGTCGACGTGGGTGTTCATGGGCGGCACGACGATCGATGCCTCCGTCTACGGCGGCGGCCGCTGCGAACTTCATCGACTGACGCGTGCGCCCTTCGTCACCTGCCTCGCCGACGAGCCAGCCGTCGTGCTCACTTCGTTCCGCTGCGAGCCCCTCAGCGTCGTCGGGTGGCTCCTTCGGGGGAGCGGCGATCGCTGGTAATTCAGGGTGGCCCGCTGACGATTCTCTTCAAGTCGTCGATCTGGGTTCGCTCGCGAAGAAGCGTGGCCGCATCCTCTGGAAGCTTCGCAGGGCCGAGGCAGAACAGCGCTTCCATGAACGCGTCGAGCGCGGCGTCCCGCTCGCCTTCGTCGCGCGCCTTCCGTCCCATCGCGAGCAGGCGTTCCGCGCGCCGCGCGAGCGCCGAGCCGAACACGTCCGTCTCCTCCGCGAGGCGCGTCGCGAGCGGATTTTCGAGTGTGCGCACGGCCGGAAGCGCCAGCGGATCGGCCAGCGTCGCGTGCGTCTTGCTGCCGCGATGGCGGCGGTCGGTCGCGCTCACGCGCTTCGTCTCGGCGACGAGGATCGGCTCGTCGTCCGTGAGCATCAGCTCGAAACGCACGCGCGCCTCGAGCACGCGCGTGACGTCGGACCACGGGAGGATCCACACCTCGCGGAACTCGCGGCGCTCGACGTTCACCGGCATGCGAGCCATCTCTTGCGCCATGCGTTCCTGCGCATCGCGCATGCTCTGGAGATCCTCGTCGGGCGGCAACCGCGGCGGCGCGTCGCGCGACAGCCGCGGGGCCTCGATGACGGGTTTGCCCTTCTTCGGCGCGGCTGTTGGCGTCGGTTTCGGCTTTGGCGTGCCCACGACGCGGATCGGCGGACGCGGCAGATCCATCGGCAGCTTGCGGCTGAGCTCCGCCATGCGATCGAGCTCCGTGTCGATCTCCTGGGTGAGATGGGCGCGCGCCTCGTGCTCAGGATTGGCGACGAGGTCGGTCATGCCTCCCTCGCCTTCGACGAGTGGCCTGCCCGGGCCCATCACGATGTCGAGCTCTCCCTTGCCGAGCTTCCGCCGGTCGATGCCGACATCCACTTTGTCCCAGTAGCCGTATTCCTCGACGACGACTCGCAGCCGGCCGGCCATCGCGGGGCGAGCGCGCGTCGGTCCGAGCGGCGCCTCCTCGCGCAACCGCTCCTGGAGAACACGCACCATCGCGTTGGCGAAACCGGTGTAGCCGTCGTCGTCGAGCTCGATCGCCTGCACGGAGATGTGGTTGCGCGCGGTGAGCTCGAGCCGGAGCTGGCGCGCGCGCTCGAACGCCTTCGCATTCAGCGGATCGTGGTGCAGCGCGTAGAGCTCCGCGGCTAACGCGGCGCCCTCCTGTCCCTTGTCGAACAGCTCGAGCGCGACCGCGTGGACGTCGGCGCCGTGGCGGCGGTGCGCTTCCGAGTTGCGCTCGAGGATTCGCGGCTCGTCGACCGCGCGCGTGACGGCGATGACCGCCTCGTAGGCCTGGTAGGCGGCGACCCAGCGCTTCGCGCGAAACGCGGCGTCGCCGCTCTGCACGAAGTCCGCCTTGTGTTTGCGCAGCGCGCTCTCTCCTCGCCCGTGCGGATCGAGCCCCATCGCATCGCGCCACGCGACGGAGGCGTCCCCGAGCCGTCCTACGGTGAACGCGCGATCGCCTTCGTCCGCGAGCGCGTCGGCGAGCGCCGACGTGGATCGCGCGAGCGCCTTCTGCGCGTCCTTGTCGTCGGGATTCGCTCCCGCGCGTTCCTTGGCTTCGGCGTGCGCGCGGCGAGCGTGGTCGATCCCGATCCCGTGCGTCGCACACGCCATCGCGGCGGAGACGGCGATGAGGGCCGCGAGGAGTCTCCGCATCGAGATCGATGTTACCGCCGCTTTGGGAAGCGAAGTCGCACGAGCATCGCGACGACGCGATCGAAGAGTGCGATGACGCGTGCGCCCTCGGCTTCACCGATGTTTCCCCACGCAATCGCCGTGATGATGGCTTCCATTGCTTCTCTCGCGCTTCCCTCCGCGAACGAGAATCGATTGAGTCGATCCTTTCCGTTTCGGGCGTTTCCCTCCGCGATGTTGAGCACGACGCTGAGGCTGGCCCGCTTCAACTGATCGCGTACTTCGCCGTCCTTCACGGCATCGAGGATCGGCTTGACCGATTTGACCGCTTCTCTCGCCACAACCTGAACTTCAAACATGCTTTCCCCACCACCCCCACCCGGGAGCTTTCAGCGACGCCAAGCTCCCGGGTGGGGGTGGGACACGGCGGCACGTTCATCGACGCCGCCGCGGCGTCGCCACCGGAGGCGCCTTGCGCGAGGCGTGACAGCGCGGCAGTTCGCGCTGGCGCGACGAGCGCGCGCCGACGGGCCGGGGTGTCGATCGATCGCGATTTTCCGACATGCGCGGAATCAAGTTGTCGTGGAACGGACAGCCCTTCGACTCGCTTCGCTCGCTCAGGGTGAGGTTGGCGGAGGTCGCGAGTGGCGGCGTCTCGATTGGCGCAGCGATGCCGTCCCGAATGCCGCGGCTTCTCCGCGCCAGCGCGGCGGCGCGACCGCGGGCCGGATCGTCGAGGGACGATCGTGTTCTCCGCGCGCCCTCGCGAGCGCACGCACGATCGCACTCGCAGTCGCAGTCGAGCGGTGTCGGGTGGCGCGATTACGTGCGTCGCGGTGTGCCGATTGGCGCAGCGTCACCGCGCCAAATGCCGCGGCTTCTCCGCGCCAGCGAGAGGGTCAGCGGGAGGGAACGCGCAGCCCTTCGGCTCGCTTCGCTCGCTCAGGGTGAGGAAAGCGCTACGTGCCGGGATCTACGCCCAACGCGTGGAGAATCTCGCTGAGCGATCTCTTCTCGGGCAGCAACAACAAGTGTCCGTGAATCTTGGTGCCTCGCGTCTGCAGATCCGTGTGACAGACGATGGACTCGTCCGCCGACGGCCCCAAATCCTTGAGTACCTGCTCGACGACCGCCGCCGCCTCGGCGACGCCCGACGAAGGCACCGACGGCATGATCCTCCGCCTCGTGAGTCTGCCCAATCCGCTCACGAAAGATGACGCCACGATGTTGCCGGTCTCGTCGAGCGCGGAGCGCGCGGCCGCATCGAACACAATGGCTTCGCTGTCTTCGGGCGCGGGACGTCCGAGCAGCACGCACGCGAGTCGCGCGGCGGATCGCTCGTCGAACACCATCAGCAGTCGCGCATCGAAGCCGCCGCTGATCGTGAAGCCGACCGCGCACAGCACGCGCGTGTTCTTGCCGAGCTGCTCGCCGAGCTCCGCCGTCGGAACGCTCTGGACGTCGGGCACGGTGACGAGCACGCGCTCGCCGCTCAGCATCTGGGAGAGGGACGTCGCAGCGTTCCCGGCTCCGATGTTGAACAGCTCCCTGAGCGCATCCATTCCCCGTTCGCCCAGAGGCATCGTTGCGAGTCCCGCCATGACTTAGAGGAGCTTCTGCGGATCGAGGAGGAACACCGGACGCCCGTCGCCGACCCGGGTAATCCCGGCCACGCCTTCAATGCGGCGCAGCGGCATCCCCAATGGTTTTACTACAACCTCCTGCACTCCGGCGATCTCGTCGACGGCCAGCGCCGCCTTCTTTCCGCGGCTCTCCACGACGAGCGCTCGCACCCGCAGGTCATCGGTCAACCGAGCAGCCACCGGCCGGCCGAGCGCTTCCGCCAGCGGGCGCATGGGAATCAGCTCGCCGTTCACCTCGATCGCGGAGCCGCGCGGCACGCTCTTCACGTCGCCGGAGCTCACTTCGATCGAACGCAAAATCTTGTTCAGCGGGACGGCGTACATCTCCTCGCCGGTGTGCGCGAGCAGAACTTGCACGAGCGCAATCGTGCGCGGCAGCCGCAGCAGCATGAGCGAGCCGCGACCGATGGTGCTCTCGATCTCGAACTCGCCGCCGAAGCCCTCGACCGTCGTCTTGACGACGTCCATGCCGACGCCGCGTCCGGAGATCTCGGTAAGCTTCTCGGCCGTGGAAAAACCGGGGAGGCAGATCAGGCGCAACGCTTCGCGGTCGTCGAGCACCGCCGCGCGGTCCTCGTCGATGATCCCCTTCTGCACCGCGGACTGGCGGATCTTGTTCGGATCCATGCCGCGGCCGTCGTCGGCGACGGAGATCGTGACGTAGTCGCGCTCGCGGGTGATGCGGATGTGCAGCCGTCCGCGCGCAGGCTTCCCGTTCTCCACGCGCGTCTCGGGCTTCTCGATGCCGTGATCGACCGCGTTGCGGATGACATGGACGAGCGGCCCCTGGATCTCCTCGAGGATGGCGCGGTCGATCTCGATCTCGCCGCCTTCGATCTCCACTTCGACTTCCTTGCCGGAGATGCGCGCGACTTCCCGCGCCGTGCGGGGAAGCCGCTCGAGAATGGTGCCGATCGGCGCGAGACGCGCGGCGAGTGCACCGCGATGCATCTCGTGGGCGATGCGCTCCATGCGCGTCACCGCGTCGAGGAGGCGCGCGTTGTTCGAATACTGCGCCTCTTTCCGGAGCACGTGGCGCAGCGTAAGGATCTCTCCGGCGCCATCGATCAGCGAATCGAGAAGCGACGCCTGGATGCGGACGATGCGATCCGCCTTGAGCGTCGCCGACGAGACGACCGGCGTTTCCGAGTCGGCCGCGACGATCTGTCCGCCGCGACGGATCTCGACGCGCACGATCTCCGGGATGCCGGCGACCTTCGCGCGGATCGCGTCGTCGGCCGGTGAGCCGCCGAGCTCGAGCAACAACTTCCGGTCAAAGTTGCCCTTCTTCACTTCCTCGAGCGGCGGCGTCATCCGCACGACGGGTGCCAGCTCCGACAGCCGCTTGTGCACGAGATATCCGCGCACGGCCGGCGTTCGCGAAGTTGGCGAGATCTCCACCTGCACGCTGACGGTCGGTTCGTCCGGTCCCTCGGTGCCCGGCGTCGCCGCCGCGGCCGGCTTTCCGTTGCCGTTTGCCTGCGCCGGAGTCGCGGCGGCCGCCGCCGGCGACGTCCCCTTGTCCCGCTGCTGTTGCCGGATGCGCGTGACGACCGCTTCCGCGCTGCCGGATTCTTTCCCTTCACCCGCGTCGATCGCCTCGACGAGCTCGCGCAGGCGATCGACGCCCGCGAGCATCAAGTCGATCGTCGAGCGCGTGAGCGGCTCGGCGCCCGCGCGCACCGGCTCCATCAGGTCCTCGAGCGCGTGAGCGAGCGCGGTCGTCTCCTGGAACCCCATCGACGCGGCCATGCCCTTGATGGAATGAGCGGCGCGAAAGAAGTCGTCGACCGCGCCGGGCTGCGCCGGGCCGTCGGCCCGTTCGAGATCGACGAGCACGCGTTCCATCGCCTGGAGCCGCTCGCGCGACTCCGACAGGAACAGACCGAGATACTTCTTCAGATCCGTGGGACGTCCTTACTGCCGGTCAGCGCGACAGGACCTTGTTCACGACCTTCAAGACGTCGTCGGGCTGGAACGGCTTCACGATGAAGTCACTCGCGCCGGCATCGAGAGCCTCCATGACGAGGGCCTCCTGACCGAGTGCACTGCACATGATGATTTTCGCGTTGGCGTCGTGCTCCACGATCGCGCGGGTGGCATCGATGCCGCTCATCATGGGCATGACGATGTCCATGGTGACCAGATCGGGTTTGTGTTGCTTGTAGCGATCGATGGCCTCCTGGCCGTTCGCCGCTTCCGCCACGACCTCGAAACGATCGGGCGTGAAGACTTCCCGGATCATGTTCCGCATGAAGACCGCGTCGTCGACGATGAGAACCTTGATTGCCATCCTCGTTTTACCTTTAGAGCCGAAGCCCCTCCTCAGGGGCCGTTTCCACCAGACGTCCTAGCCGCCGTGAAGACTACGCGCTACTCGAACAATCGGTCCAGATCCGCCACGAGGCGGTCCACGGCGAGCAAGCCGACGACGTTCCCGCGGACCGCGCACAAGCCGTCGGCCCAGCGGGCCGCCGCTGCGGATTCGAGGTTCGTTCCGCGAATCGTCTCCTTCGGCCCCACCGCATCGACCATGTCGACGAGGAGAGCGATGTCGCGGTCCTGCACTTCGAGAGCGAGGATGCGCTGATCCGCCGCGACGACGGCCGGCGCGTCCTTGCCGCTGACGTTGAAGAACGTGCGGAGGTCGATCACCGCGTAGGCGCGGCCGTGATACGTCGCCACGCCCCAGACGGCAGACGGCGCACGCGGAACCGCGATGCGCAATCCTGGCGCAAGCACTTCGCGGATCCACGACGCGGCCACGGCGTAGCGATCGCGTCCGACACGGAACGACACGAGCAGCTGCTCGCGCGGCGCACCGGCGGCGACGGCCATGCCCGCCTGGGTCGGCGGGGGCGCGGTGTTCGGCTTCGTCGGGATCGGCTCGGCCATTTCTTAGAGGCGGAAGTTCGCAGCCGCGCGCTGCATCTCCTGCGAGATGTTGTTGAGGGTCGACGCCGAGCCGGCCATTTCCTGCAGGCGGCCGGACTGCTCTTCCATCGAGCGCGAAACCTTGTCGGTCGCCATCGCGTTGCTGCGCGCGAGACCGCTGATCGCGTCAGCGGTGTCGACGAGGCCCTTCGCGGCCTGCGACAGCTCCTCGGTCGTCTCGCGGATGTCGCGCACCTTGCCGGCAGCGGCGACGACGTCGACGGAGATGCGGTCGATGGTCTGGCCGATCGCG
>Ga0163152_10002781_pt1 | contig 23983 bp, 15 predicted proteins | sample OliLakLV19MP8IB2_FD_148635 | JGI IMG/M metagenome (GOLD analysis project Ga0163152, IMG submission 148635) | Freshwater microbial mat bacterial communities from Lake Vanda, McMurdo Dry Valleys, Antarctica - Oligotrophic Lake LV.19.MP8.IB-2 | ecosystem: Environmental > Aquatic > Freshwater >...
GAAAAAAGCGATCCCGTCAGCGCTGTTCCAATCGGCATGAAACTTATCGTGACGCCAGGTGACACCAGCCTCGATCTATCTTGGACGCCACCCGAGTCCCTGCCGCTCTTCTCCTATATGTTGGAGTATGGCACGGATCCGAAGAAGTACACCGAGAAACGTCTCCTCAACAGCGAACTCAAGGCCTACGTCCTCTCCGACCTCGTGAGCGGCGTCACCTATTACTTGCGCCTGACACCAGTCACGACCACCGGCGACATCCTCACGGATCTTGCTGCAGCCGGACAGGGCACGCCCGGTGGCATCGGTTTCCACCCTTCCGCGGGCGATCCGGTAGACGTAGCTCCTCCGCCTTTGAATCCGACGACGACGCCAGCAAGCGGCCCGACTCCCATCGCCTGGTGGCTCGCAGGCGGGCTCACGATGGCCGGAGCATACCTGCAATGGCGTCACCGCCGCACCCTGCGACAGACTATGACCTTCCTCACTGCGATGCAGGAAAAGTATAAGGCATGAGATTAGTTGCTGGTTGGCTTGTTCCTGGTTCCTGGTTAAAATTCACTGGAGCCAAACCACCAACACTCTTAATCAACCAGCAACCAGCAACCAGCAACCAGCAACCATCCAACAACCCCATGCCCCCCTCCCCTTCTCCCAAACGCCGGACGGTATCCATCGGCGGAGCGACGTTTGATTTGTTCGTGCATACGAACTCCGATTTGATGCACTCGTGCGAGAACGGCAGCGAGATCCGCTTGCCGCTCGGCGCAAAGATACAAGTCAAAGAAGTGATCGAGAGCGCGGGCGGCGGCGCGTCCAACACCGCAGTCGGTCTCAAGCGTCTTGGCTGTGACGCTGGCTTCAGCGGCATCATCGGCAGTGATCAATGGGGCGAATTTCTCCTCAAGAATTTCAAGATAGAAGGCGTGTCACTGGAAGGCGCGACGGTCGTCGAAGACGAAACCACCAGCTTCTCTATCATTTTCTCAGTCGAGTCCGGCGAACGCATCATTCTGTACGAGTCGGGCACGAACAGACATCTCCAAGATGCCAACTTTGATCGTGTACTCGCGGGGAAAAGTGATTGGATCTATCTGAATCACATCCATGATCGCACCTGCATCATCCAAGATGATCTGATCGCCATCCTGGAAAAGCCGGATCGTCCGGGCTTCAGCTGGAACCCGGGGAGCAATCAATTGAAATTGGGCATGCAGGATCCGGGCAACGCCGCTCTCCTGCAAAAAACCGATCTCCTTTTCTGCAATAAGCAGGAAGCCACATTGCTCACGGGCAAGGACGCCATCGACGAGTGCCTCTCGTGTCTCCTCAATGCCGGCGTCCGCATCCCCTGCATCACCGATGGCCGCAGAGGATCGTATGCCGCCGATGGAAAAGATCTCTATCACTGTCCCATTCTGGAAGACGCTCCGGTCATTGATACGACAGGTGCCGGTGACGCCTTTGGAACGGGTGTGACATGGGCCATTCTGACCGGTCTGGACTTGCCAAATGCGCTCCGAGCAGGTACGATAAACGCTACTAGCGTGGTTGGTGCCATTGGCGCCCAGAGAGGACTTCTCACAGACATCGAGATCGGGAAACGTCTACAAACGACACCCCTCGACGTGAGAGTGATCTCCTCGCCGCGCTGAAGACACTCTCCCCACCCCTCCATGTCAGACGACACACTCATCCAAGTGCAAGAATTGATCGACAGCGCGATGTCTTCTCTCAAGACCGCCCACGCTCTTTTACGCGATATCACCGGCGTCTCCGACGGTAACCGCGAACGCCATGTGCTGCGCGCAAGCTCTATGAGCGTCGCCGGCACCACCGTCACCGGACGCGTGATCGAAGGCATTTTTGACGGACAGAACATGGTGGACAGTAACGGCCAGACCTATCCGGTCCCGGCAAATTACGCATCCAAGAGCAAGCTCGTCGAAGGCGACGGCATGAAGCTGACCATCACGGACGAAGGCAAATTCATCTACAAGCAGATCGCCCCGATCCCCCGTCGCACGGTGCTGGGCGCCCTCATCCAAGAGGACGGTCAGTACAAAGTGCTCGCGGAAGGAAAAGCGCTCCGCGTTCTCCTCGCTTCCGTCACGTTCTACCGCGCCGAAGTCGGCGACCAAGTGACTGTCCTCCTCCCCCAAGACGGTGAAGCAAAATGGGGCGCTGTGGAAGCAGTCATCCCCAAGCACCTCGCAGAAGCAGCCGCCCGGGGTACCGTGCAGGGCGTGCATCAGCAGGATGGGGAATTGAGTCCGGAGATGTAATTGGGGAAAGATGCGTGAAAGGAATACCGCGCACTATGAAGGGAACGCTTCGCAGTATCCTTTTGAAATGGAATTGGGTTAACACCTCCACCACTTACTCATAAAACATACAATCAACCCACAATCCACAAGACTCTGTTTAGCTCTTCCACGAAGATCGCGCGTGCTGTTTGAGCGCGGTTCGAAAACCGCGCGAGTTCACGCGCGCTTAGTTTTCTTGGGCACTTCTTTGGCGATCCAAAGAAGTGCCAACCCTTTCCCACGCCAACCTTCGTTCTCTGAAAACGACGAATGCAATCATCCGTCACTAAACACCCCTTCCCGTTCAAAGTGATACTGACTGACATGGTATAAGCGATGATTGATTTGTTTTTTTGGTGATGAAAGCCATGATCGAACCAAGCTCTTGGCACTAAAAACCAAAAATCCGTCCGACATCAAATACGTCGAACACCATTGGTCCCCCTGCTCCTCCCCTGCTACTCTCCCCCCATGAAAGTTCCAGCCCGCATTGGCGTGCCTGTGGTGGCTGCATTGGTCCTGGGAGGAGGCCTTATTGGCGTGCTCTGGTGGCAGTTGGCATCCTCATCCGCATCAATTCGCGCAGCACTCCTGAGGGGGTCCCAGATACCCGATACACCGATCTCGGCGACACTCAACAGCGATGATCCTGTCCCTACGGGTGACATTGCTCTCCTGCACCTCCGCCGGGGGGATGTGTGGACGTTGCAGGGTGACTGGAAGGAAGCGGAGCTGGCATATAAGCAGTCTGTCGATGCCGGGGGCGGCATCCCCGCACTGCGTAAATTGGCGCAAGCGCAGTTGCAACGCCGCCAGACCAGTGACGTCCGTCAGACGATTGCGGCCCTGAAACGTGCCGGGGCGAAGAGCGAAGATCTGCTCTTACTGGAAGTCATCCTGGCACTGCGGACAGATCAACGGGATCAAGCGCGCGAACAATTACAAAAGGCCCCGGACTCTCCGCAAAAACAGTACGGACTCGCGCTGTTGGCGATCACGGAAAGCAATACCGATGCTGCCAAGGCACACCTGCAAAGCATCATCAGCGGATGGGATCCTGTGCTCCGGGCGTACGCGCGCGTTTTGCTGGGCGCGTATGACGAGTACGCAAGTTTCCCAAAAAGTCCCGCGCTTCACCTGAACGCTCTCCTTGGCCGCGCCTTGGCCCAAGTGCAGGAATGCGAACTCGCGTTACCGCTCCTCCAAAGCGCTATCGCCGCCCGCGACGATTATCGTGATGCCTGGGTCGTGCAGGGGTATTGCCAACTCATCTCCGAACGCAATGAAGAGGCGCTGGCATCGTTGGAGCGCGCCTATTCTCTGGATCCCGAAAAGCCGGAGATCCAGTACTTCCTCGGCCGCGCTCATGCGAGCCTTGGAGATGCCCAAAATGCTGCAACCTACTTCGGCTACGCACTCGAAAATGGTTTCGAGCCAAAGAAGGAAGTCCGCAAGCAATTGGCAAAAGCTCTCCAGGACAGCGGTGATTCTCTCCGCTCCCTGGAACAGTACCGCAGCATCGCAGAAGATCCCGAAGCCGACATGGACGATAAGGGCCTATTCGTAAGCGCCGCCATCGCAGCGGGCGACAAAGAAGCCGCGTATCAAACCGCTCAAGTGATTGCGCAGAAGTGGCCAACAGATGCGCGCGCGCAGGAATACCTCGGCTGGGCGGCCATGGAAAGCGACCGCAAAGAAGAAGCAATCACGGCATTGATGCTCGCAATCAAAATCGATCCCACCAGAGAGACGGCGAGGGAGAAATTGAGGAAGCTGCAATAAGAAGATTCAGAGGAATCAAAGGATTCAGCCGTTCGAGGCCCTGAGGCCCTCAGGCCCGAAGGGAAGAGGATAAGGAATTCTTTTTTATTTCTTTTTCTTCTTCCAAATATTCCTCTGCAATCCTCTCCTCTGAGTCTTCTGAATCATCTGAGTCCTCTTTGATAACTTCCACCACATAAACAAAAAGACCATTTCTGGCCTTTTTGTGTTTGTCTTGTCCTCCGGAGCTATCAATGGAGTTTCAGTGAGGGACGCCACTGAGCTTTTTCGTGTAGAGGATGACGGAGGCGAGGAAGCCTCAATTCTCTGCCTTGCTGGGGTTTCATGTTTATCCTCGTAACCCTTCGAGGTACCCGTGCCGGTTCGCCGCGCGGTGCAAAATGCTCCGGGGGAACACTGGGAACTGGGGATGCACGCGAATAGTTTCCTCAACTCTTACGCGCGACATCGCAGAGCAGAGAGAGAACCCGTCACCTATAGCACTAGCGGTCGCTGTATTCAGTATGTGCAAGTGATTGCGGGTGGGTGGCTGAAAGGAACGTTCGCGCCTTAATGGCGAGTTCCCTCTCTGCGGTGGGAGCGATGGTGTGAATGATCTCGGTTTCTCTCGACTGTTTGTGTGGGTGTATCCCGGGCCCGGGACAAGTGTCTGTGTGTATGGTTGTGTGTGAATGATTTACCTGGAGGCGATGCGCGCTGGGGCGACGTCCAGAAGCAAATCGGGCTATCGTACTCAGGAATGAGCGAATCAGCAAGGATTCGCGATAGCCTGAGGAGGATATATGTGTTATGAATACAAAATATGTTCAATAAAAAGGGCTGTTTTTGTGAGCAGGAAGCCATCCCTGAGAATGTGAAGATTTATGAACAATTACGAGGATTATTCCCCTCTCGGCGCGCTGTCTTTTCAAGCATGCAAAAAGAAATCTGGCCATTCGGCTCACCTGACGGAGCCACATTCTACTGACTTCCCTGCGAAAGTAAGGCGACCTCCGACGCACTGAGCGCGCGATCATAGACGCGGAAATCATCGATCCACCCACGCCATCCCAGGAGATCAAACGTACTTTGATTCCCAATCATGAAACCGGCACCACGATGAAGAGGCGCGGCATGTAGTTGACCGACACTCTTATAGATACCGTAGCCCGTATAGTTGGGACACAACTCCGAGCCATCCTGAGGAATGGAAACGATATACCCCGGCGCAATCGCATCCACATTCACACAACTGAGATCCATCGTGATTCCCGGGCGACAGATTTGCTTCGCTTGCGCCGCCTCTCCTGGAATAGTCGAATTTGTGGGAGGTTGCCCTTATTGGATAAGATACTGCGTCAGAGCTTCTGCAGATGCTTCGCCGCATGTTGTCGCTCCGCATCCTCGCTTTGCGAAGCTGAAGAGAGGGGTTGGTCGCAAAAATCACAATGGCAGCGGGGACCGTCTTTTTGCAGGCATAAGGGACGGAGAACATTATCACAGCAATGTTCGTTCCCTTAATTAATGTGGCGCATAAGTGTGGCGCACGCGATGCAACGGCAGGATAAAGTCTTTCCGAATGATCACGATTCATTGCAAAAAGCGCTTAAAAAACTGGCGATCTTGCTTTCATGAAGAGCCCAATCGCAAAGTGCCCGCGCATTTCTTGACAGAAAATGCTAGCCTACTAGCATCGTAGGCTATGTCAGAAACTCCTCAAAACCAGGAAACGAATATCGTCATCGCAAGCCAGATCGTCCGTGACGTAAAAGTCGGCGGCGGGGCGACGCGGAAAGAACTTGCGAAAGACATTGCGCGGCTCCGGTCGGGATTGCGGGACAAAAGCTACATCCCCGGCGATAAATTGAACTGCGAATTCCATCCGTTGAAGATTTTAGACGATGGCAGCCTCTCCGTGGAAATGTACGGAGGAATGCTACGGGGAAGCGATGCCGACACCAGTCTTGACCCCCATTTTCATCACACCTTCCATCTTGATCTGCGCGATAAGCTGACCATGGAGCAAGTTCGATCGCTCAGTTTGGAAGATTTATTGGTGCGGCATTGCAACGACGTCATCGTCGATGCCGGTGGGAATGCGCAAAATATGGCAATCAACATGGGCCTTGCGGGAATTTCCCTGGGCCTGCGCAAAAAAATCAATCTGATTATTTTCAGCAGTTCCGATCCACTCAAGCGGTTGCCCGACCAAGTGCGTGATCAACTGCAAACATGCGTGCAGTACCATCAATTACCCGATGTCGCAGACCGTATCGCCATCCATCTGCCTTGGGAATATGACAACGGCAAAAAAGGTACCTTCGGCCTGACCACGGAGCCGGTCGACATCAGTGCGGCGCTGCAAAAACTGCTGAGCACGCGTAAAGATCTTTCAGACCTGATGAAGGCATCGGATTCCTTCATTGCTTGCGATCCCTCTTTCAAAGTTCTGCGGGATCATGGAAAACCGCCTCGATTTAACACCATCGTGAATGCGGCGACAAAATGGCGCTCCACGATTGCGGCATCGGCCTATGGCACCGATATGGTGTTGCCAATGAACCACAAAGAAGCGGCCGATGTGGCACATATCATCCGGCATGTGGGCAGTGAGGAAGAACTTCATACGGTCAAACGCACTCTGTTCCCTTCTCCACTCAAGACCAACGGCAATGAAATCGACGGAGATGCTTTGCGACAGCTCGATGAATTGCTCGTGCAGTATGCCAGATACAATCCCGCCCATCATCGCCTGAGCGGTCTCGTCACCTTCAACTTCCCCATCACCTTTGAGGAACAGGGCGGACTCGTCGTGGGGACGAGGAATAATAAATCCATCGTGGCTTTCACCACGACGCCGGATTCGGACATGGAAAGTAATTTTCTGCAGGAATTCGGCGATCAAAAAGAAATGAAGTCAGATATTGAAACCATGGGCGCGGGAGACGCTGCGGCATCGATGGTTGCCCTATTCAACAGCATTGATCCGCAGGAATTTATTACGCCATTCTTGGAAGGAAGAGAACAATCCAACACGGTTCTGCATCAATTCGCGCAGGCCATTTTCCTCAGCGCCGTCAGCCGCATCGTGGGATCGTTCCTTATTCATACCAAACGAACGCACCTGGCGAATGTCGATCTTACTAAATTCGGCGCGCTCTTCCTTTTGGTCGCAGAAGAATCCCTCAAAGTCGCCCGCCCTCTGATGAGCGCACAGAATGATTATCGCCTCAGTGATATGAAAAAATTTGGCATGAAGGTAGCAACATGGAACCTTGGATCCGTTGCACATCCTGATATGGAAGGATAACGCAGCGTCGGTGGAACAGCTCTGTTCCTGTTCTCGTTGATTTACATATGATCACGCACTTGCGATGTTGTATATGCGCAAGTATTTTATTATATACGATCATCTTTACACATCCCCTCCCGGGCACTTACGATCAATCCCTTTTCATTTTTTCCGCCCCCCTATGTTTCGTACGCCCCCAAGAGCGCTTGTTTGTATCACGACAAGTATCTCCTTTCTGGTACAAATAACAGCTGCAAGCGCCGCAATGGGCGATATCGAGTATCATATCAATGACGCGGGGGAAGTAATGGAAGCGCATCAAGAAGAACAACCGGCTTCTTTCGCTCCAGGCGTTGTCTTGGTGAAATTCAAAAGCACAAATGATGCGAACGCAGCGATCGATGAGGTGAAGATCAAGAAGGAAAAAGGCGCGCCCAATCTCACCAAGCTTTTCACGACATTCAAAGTGGACAAGGCGGATCGCCTGAGTGCATCCGTTTCTGCGGAACGCATCGTTAAATTCACCGCTCCGCTGGACGCCGAAGGAACAAAAGAGCTCATGCGCTCCTTTGCCGCTGACCCATCGGTGGAATATGCCGAACTGGATGCCATCGTCCACACGACGATGATTCCGACTGATCCATTCTATGCGACTGCGGGCGCGTGGGGACAAAACTACGGTGACATGTGGGGCTTGCAGAAAATGGCGATGGAAAGCGCCTGGGACATCACGCAAGGCAATGGCGTAACGGTGGCGGTCATTGATACCGGCGTCGATCTGACGCATGAAGATCTGGTGGGAAACCTTTGGACCAACGCGGGTGAATCAAGCTGTACCGATGCCATTGATAATGATCAGAACGGTTATATCGATGATTGCAACGGATGGAACTTCGTGTCGGGCACGAAAAATCCAACGGATGATCACGGGCACGGAACGCACGTTTCGGGAACCATCGCCGCTGTGGCGAACAATGGAAAAGGCATCGTCGGCGTGGCGCCTCAAGCAAGAATCATGGCTTTGAAAGGACTTGATATCAACGGCAGCGGACTCATGAGCGGCTTGGTAAGTGCCATCTACTACGCAGCCGATAACGGAGCCGATGTGATCAATGCAAGCTGGGGAGGCAGCGGACCAACGCCACAAACTCTCATTGATGCTCTCGCCTATGCGCACGATGTGAAGGATGTCGTCTTCGTCGCTGCCGCTGGCAATAGTGCTACCGAAATTGGCTCGCAGGCACAGGGTTTCTATCCTGCAAACATTCGGTCGTCTATCACCGTATCGGCCTACGATCACACGGACACGATCGCCTATTTTTCCAACCGCGGCGTGAAAGTGGATGTTGCCGCACCTGGCGGCGGAGATACAGATGCAACCGGCCTCATTATTCAGCCAATTCGCTCAATATTGTCAGCAAAGGCTGCCCTTGCCGGCTCATCGATGACGAGCAACGGTGTTCTGGTGGTTGCATCACAATATGTGCGGCAGGCGGGCACAAGTATGGCAGCTCCGCATGTAGCAGGCGCTGCTGCGCTCGTCCGAGCGCTCCATCCAGAATTCAATGCGGAACAAGTGAGACAAGCGCTGCGCCAGGGAGCAAACGACGTCTCGACGCCCGGTTTTGATACGAATGCCGGCTATGGTCGCGTGAATGCTCTGGGCGCACTGGGGATTTCTGAGCCACTTGCAACGCACATCACAGGACCGACAGCGGCAACAATTACTGGTGTTACACAGATCCCCGTGACCGGAACAGCACATGGATCAGGGTTTGCCAATTGGCTTTTGGAATACGGTACGGGTACTGCTCCTACAAACTGGTCTTTGGTTTCCACTTCCAACACTCCGGTGATGCAGGGGACACTTGCTACCTGGAATGTCAGTACGATCGCCGACGGTGCGTACACACTGCGCCTCACATCTTCCACTGCGTCAGGTGCCGTTTCACAGGACCGTCTTTCTGTCACTATCGATCAAGTAAAAATCGATACTCCTTCGCCTCTCAGTGAAACCGTCTATCGCGGCGGATCTATGATTCAAATACTCGGAACAGTCGCATCCTCTAATTTTGCCAATTATTCCATCCGAGTTCTTAATGCAAACGGCGTAGCCCTCGTCAATCCTGCGATCACCCTGGCAAATAATGGCACACAGAAAGTATGGAATGGGCTCCTCGGTCAGTGGAATACCGCCGGTGTACCCGCAGGCCATTACACTATTTCGCTTCAGGTGACCCCCATAAGTGGATCCGTCATCACGAAGAGTGCAAGTGTGCTCGTAGACCCGACTCTCCGTGCAGGCTGGCCTCAAACCATTTTGTTAGGAGGCGGAAATTCGGTCTATGCAGATCAACTTACTGTCGCCGATATCAATAATGATGGAAAGAAGGAGATTCTCGCGGCGTATGGTCCTAAAGTTTCCATCTATCGCGAAGATGGAACTTTCCTTCCCGGCTGGCCGCAAACAGTTGACCCGACTGCTACGGGAAAAAAGACAACTACCGGTCCGGTTGTCGGAGATCTTGATGGCGATGGTTCACCGGAAATCGTGGCAAGCAACAATGCCGCATATCTGTATATTTGGCATGCAGATGGCACGGTGATGACCGGCTGGCCTCGCTTTATGCCAGGCGCTCCGGATGCTTCTTTCACAATTGCGGATGTGAATGGCGACGGAATCAATGAAATCATCGGCGTCACAAAATATAGCGGCCATGTGTGGGTTTTGAATAAGGAAGGCATACAACTCCCGGGCTGGCCCAAAAATGTATTTGGAGTCAACGTCAATAGTTTCACGGGCCCCGCTGTCATCGGCGATGTTCTTGGAACGGGAAAGAAACAAATCATCGTCATGGCGAACAAGGCTCCTTCCGCACTCTATGTGCTCTCTTCCACCGGCATGGTCCAGCCTGGCTGGCCGAAACAAATAAATGCTAGCGCGTCGACAGGCAGCGTGTCACTCGCCAATATCGTTTTAGGAGATGTGAATACCGATGGAATTCTGGATATCGTGGCGCCTGCGATGGACGGACGCGTCCACGCCTTAGATGGTTATGGCAACCTCCTTCCCGGATGGCCGCAGACAACGGCAAGCGCGCCCGCACACACTCCCACAATCGGCGATCTTGACGGAGATGGGACGAATGAAGTGATCGTCGGAACCGACCGATATGTTCTCGGTGGATTGACCACTCAATCGCTATTTGCCTGGCACGGAAACGGCTCAGTCGTTACCGGTTGGCCTGTGCAAAATTCACAAATTCCTGGGAAAAGCAGTTGGACCTCTTTCGGCTTCGGCGCGCCCATCATGGCGGACATCGATAACGATGGAAAATCCGACGTTATTGTCGCCGCTGATATCTTCAACATGGCGGATAATAAAGCTCTGCATGCGTATCGATACAACGGTACATCCATTCCTGGCTTCCCAAAATTATCGCAAGCAACAGGCGCAGGTCCGGCTGCAACTCCCGCCATCGCGGACTTGGATGGCAACGGCACATTAGAATTGGCTTGGGTCGATTCCAAGACTTCCATCTTCGTCTGGGATCTACCAGCACCCTCGACCAACAAGCAGCCATGGCCGATGTTCCAGCATGATGCAGCGCACACCGGACGGCTGGATGCGCCTGATACGCGTGCACCAAACCTAAATATAACCAGTCCCAGCAACGGTCTTCTCTTTTCAGGATCACTGCTGACCGTGTCTGCGACGGCAACAGATACGAATGGAGTCAGCCGCGTGGATTTCTTCATAGATGCCGACGCCACGCCAGCTGGAACTGACACCAGCAACCCGTATTCCGCTGCGCTCAACGTTTCAGCGCTTTCCGAAGGATCTCACCTCTTCGGTGCAAAGGCGTACGACAGTGTGGGAAATATGGCCACCGCTTCCGGAGTGACTGTCACTCTGGACAGAACCGCTCCCGCCGTCGCACTCACGCAACCTGCAGATGGGAGTACGGCTTCTGGAAGCATCACCATTTCCGCAACAGCCAGCGATATAAACGATATTGCGATGGTGGAATTCACTCTGGATGGATCCATTCTTCTGGGGACCACCATTACAGCGCCGTATGAACTGCAGTGGGATACATCCGGCACCAGTAACGGCCCGCACACGGTGACAGCCAAAGCGTATGATCGCGCAGGAAACACCACCATGTCTGCCTCGCGCACGGTGACAGTGCAGTCCCCTGACTCAGTCCTTCCGACAGTCTCACTTACCGCACCTCTGAACGGCGCTTCCCTTCGTGGAACGATACAAACGAGCGCGACAGCATCCGACGATATCGGCGTGACCAAGGTGGAATTCTATAAAGATGCGGACGCCATTCCATACGCGATGGTTACTTCGAGTCCGTACGATGCGAGCTTGGATACGACGACGCTCGCAGACGGGTCGCACACTTTGTTTGCAAAAGCATACGATGCCGCAAATAACAGTGCGGTCTCTTCATCTGTTTCCGTGACAGTTGATAACACTGCTCCGGTAATCTCGGGTACGACTGCATCCGGCATCACGGGAACAACCGCCACCATTTCCTGGACGACAAACGAAGCCGCGGATACACAAGTTGAGTACGGCCTTACGACAGCATATGGAAACAGCACAACGTTGAACACATCGCAGGTGACAAGTCACAGTGAGTTGCTCTCCGGTCTGACCGCATTCACCTTGTATCATTACCGCGTGAAGTCAAAAGATGCGCTTGGGAACCTGGCAATCTCCAGCAATAGCACTTTTACCACTGCGGATGCAACGGCTCCCGCCGTCTCCGTTTCCGCTCCCGCTAACGGTGCATTGGTGCAGGGTACGATCACCGTCAGTGCTATCGCTTCCGACAACGTCGGGGTGACGAAGGTGGAGTTCTACAAAGATGCAGACGCCATTCCATACGCGACCGATACTTCGAGTCCGTACGATGCGAGCATTAATACAACGACTGTGACGGACGGTTCTCATTCTTTGACCGCGAAAGCATATGACGCGGCGAACAATGTCACGACTTCCACGGCTGTCACTGTCACAGTGGATAATACCGGACCGGTGCTCTCGGGTACGACCGCATCCAGCATCACCCATTCGAGCGCGACGGTCACTTGGACTTCCAATGAAGCTTCGGATTCACAAGTCGAGTACGGTCTGACAACCTCCTATGGAAACAGCACTGCGGTGAATGCGCCACTCGTGACAAGTCACAGTCAAGGTCTTACGGGGCTCGCTCCTGAGACCCTCTACCACTATCGTGTGAAGTCGAAGGATGCCGCAAGCAACCTGACAACCACAGGTGACTTCACCTTCACGACGCCAGCCGCGCCAGACGTAACCGCGCCCACGGCTTCCATCTCAGCTCCAGCGAACGGGGCATTCCTGAAAGGTACGATCACCGTCAGCGCAAACGCTTCTGACAACGTCGGGGTGACGAAGGTGGAGTTCTACAAAGATGCGGATGCTGTTCCATACGCGACGGATACTTCGAGTCCGTATGACGCAAGCCTGGATACGACGACGCTCACGGACGGTGCGCATACCCTCACGGTAAAAGCATTCGACGCAGCAGGGAATGTCACAACGTCTGCAACGGTCTCCGTCACGGTCGATAACACGCTCCCCAGCGTCACGATCACCAGTCCGTCCAACAACGCGCGTGTGAGCCGCAATACCACCGTCACTATCGCAGCAAATGCGTCGGATGCGATCGGTGTGACGAAGGTGGAGTTCTTGGTGAATAACGTTCTTAAGTGCACGGATACGATATCGCCCTACACGTGCGCATGGGCCGTCCCAAGCGGACCCAACATCAACTATTCCTTGCAAGCGAAAGTCTATGATGCCGCTGGGAATACCGCGACGCATACGATCTCGGTGAAATCGAGATGATCTGAGCGAACTAAAAAAAGGGGGAGCCCCGCGGCTCCCCCTTTTTTGTATCAATGGTAAAAATGAGGAATCGTGTAAGGAAATAACCAAAACGACTCGGTAGCCAAGGCCAAGAACCCCGCTACAATGCAGCAAAATGAGTGATCAGCCCGCCTTGCCGCACCGGAAAATGTTGCTCAGCATTCTGGGGCTGGCTTTGGGTTTTATCGTGCTGGGAGGCATTTTCTTCTTTCTCCTCTTTCAACCAACTTCACCTGCCGTCGTCTTGCCGGGGAAAGAAACGGCCGCACTGCTTAGGTACGCCAGCGGAGACGATCTGAAAATGCTGACCACTCTCTATCCGATTCTCTCCAGCGTCCCAGCCGCCGCTTCGGGATCATCGGTGGCGGTGATACGTCTTCCGAGCGGATCTCTGTCTTGGGCAGTCTTTCCTCGAGAAAACGCTTCTTTCCCGAGCGATCAGGGTTCTTGGATTTCTCTCGGGACGCAGAAACTTTTGGTGTCGGACCCGGGCATCCAATCGCTCTTGGGCAAGAAAGAAAATCAACTGGTCTCGTATGAGCCCTACAAGAGATTGGCTTCCCCAATGAGCCAAGATGAGTCCTGGAATTATCTGGAACTTGCGGTTCTGAAACAACACAACAAGACGCCGCTCGATCGGCAGATCCAACTGCTCTTTGCGGATGCTGACTATGCGGCTTTGCTCCATCAGGAAAATACGTGGACGTTCACCGTCTTTGCAGAGCAATGGCAGGAGTGGCCGGGACTCTCGCCAGCTCAACACTCTCCATCATCCAAACTTTCCGTGCATTTGAATCTGTCTGATCCCGTACAACAGGGATCGGCCCTCCTTGCTTCCCTATCGGAAGATGAGAAAAGCATTCTGCAGGGTCTGCTCCTGCAATTGATCCACGAACATTTCGGCTCCGATGTCAGTCTGGCCAGCGATGTGCTACCGCTTCTCCTGCGTCCTGCGACGCTGTCACTTCGCCCGAACACCGCGAATGGAACGACGGATATTCTCCTGGAAGGATCCATGCCGAACGAAACTGGTTTGAAGGATCAAATGACGGCATTTCACGCGCGGATCGCCAGCCAATTGCCTGCCATGATCGTCACGCGCAAAACGCTGGATAGAGGTTTTACGTCCACCCTCGTGCAAAGCGATCCGTCTGCAATCATCCAGGAAACAGCGGAGGTGGAGGGATGGACGGTAAAGACTACTGCTCATACCGGAAATCTCCGCGCTTTTTCCACTGCCGTCCGACAAAACCGCTTCTTGATGGGAACTGACGCGGCCTGGATCAAAGAAACTGTTACAGGAACGGCAAGGGAGCAGCTTGAGCTGCCCACATCTCTGCATCTGCGCAACAAAACACCCATAGCTGGCGGATCCATCAATCTACAGAGCCTTCCGGCGCTTGCGGAAGCCATTCCCCTCTTTGATCTGCAAAGCGATGTGCTTCCTTTTTTGCACCTCAGGGAAGGCACCCTCCTCTGGACTGCCGAACAAGCGGGAAATCTCCGTTCATTCACGGTCCGATTGGCCCCTTGACCAGTGGCGCTTCACGTTTCGCGTGGTATTATCCTCCCTGTATCTCTTATCGGAAGCTCTGATAAGAGCTCTGGCTCGCCTGTTTCTCACCCGCTACTCTTCTGCCCCATGTCATTTCTCTCGTTCAGTAAAATCACGCTGGCCATCTCATCGGTGCTTGTGCTGGCCTCCCTCGCTCTCATTATTGGATGGGGACCAAAGCTGAGTATCGAATTTACCGGCGGCTCACTGATGCAACTGCGCTTGCCGGAAGGAAAGGGTAAACCAGACCTGGAAGCAGCAGTGAAGTCTTATGATCCGACTGGCGAAAAGTTGGGGCAGCCCAGCATCTCCACCATTCGCGACGTCAACGGCACCTCCGTTGTCTTGCGCATGAAGCCGATTTCCAACGAGGAACATGTCGCTCTCTTCGAACACTTGGGAAAGACATTCGTAGGCGCGAAAGAACTGCAATTCAACACGATCGGCCCCAGCGTCAGCGCGAGCTTGAAGCGCAAGGCCATCATCGCACTGGTCGTCTCATCCATTGCTCTGGTTTTGTATCTCGCACTCGCGTTTGGAAAATTGCCACGCAAACTCAACCCCTGGAAGTTCGGCGTGCTGGCCGTCGTGGCTTTCTTGCATGATGTGATCATCACCATGGGCATCTTCGTGATCATTAGCCACTTCACCAGCTTTGAGGTCGATACCCTCTTCGTCACCGCTCTCCTCACAATCCTCGCCTATTCCGCCAATGATACCATCGTCATCTTCGATCGCATCCGCGCCAACCTCACGAGCGAAAATCGCTCGGAAGATCTATCCACGTCCGTCTCCCGCGGACTGCGTCAGTGCATCACCCGCACGATGCACACAACCATTGCAGGATTGATCATGCTCTTCGCCCTCTTTTTCCTCGGCAGCGACAGTATCCGCTGGTTCATTCTGGCGCTCATCGTCGGCACGTTCATCGGAACATACTCATCCTACTTCATAGCCGCGCCACTCCTCATCTTCTGGAAATAGAGCAACAAAAGCCCCCTCCTCCCGAATCCCGAATCCCGAACTCCGAATCCCGAATCCCTCCTCCCCCATGCCCATCACTTCCGACATCAAACGTCTTCCCGCCGGGCGCGTGCAGTGCAGCGTCACGTTTACGCCAGAAGAAACAAAGCAAGCGGAGGAAACCGCAACAAAGCGTGTTGGACAGAATGTCCGCATCCCGGGCTTCCGCCCCGGCATGGCTCCATCCGACATGATCCGTGACAAGGTCTCTCCGGAATCACTCTTAGAAGAAACCATGCGCGATTTGCTTCCAGGTGCATTCGCGATGCTGGTAAAAGAGCAAAATCTGCGCCCCATCATGGCACCACAAGTTCATGTGCAATCTCCTTCTCCTTTGACGGTGGATATCACCTTCATTGAAGCGCCGGAAGTGAAACTCAAAGGCATCGATAAGATCAAGATCGCAAAGAATGAGCCGAAGGTCGACGCGAAAGATGTGGATCGCATGGTCAGTTATATCCTGGAGCAGCACCGTTCCCACAAAGAAGTCGATCGCGCCGCCGCATCCGGAGACCAAGTAACACTTAACTTCGTCGGCACCGACAAGGAAGGCAAAGAGATCGGCGGTACGCGCGCCACGGGTTACCCGATCGTCATCGGCAGCAATTCGCTCATCCCCGGCTTTGAGGAAGCATTGATCGGCCTCAAGAAGGGCGACGAAAAGAGCTTCACGCTCACGTTCCCGGACGATTACCACGCCGAGCACTTGCGCAAGCAAGAGGTGACTTTCGCGGTCACCGTGACGAAAGTGGAAGAGACCCAGACGCCAGAACTGACCGACGCGTTTGCGAAGGAGCAGGATCTCGGCACCTCCGCAGCGGAAGTCCGCGACCGCATTGAGAAATCCATGCGCGCCGAAGAAGAAGGCATCGAAAGTCGCCGTCGCGAGAACGAACTCTTCGATGCACTGCGCACTGCAACAGTCTTGGAGCTGGCTCCGGAACTGGTGAATCAAGAAACTCAGACAATCCTGCACGATATCCAGGAGCAACTGCAGCGCCAGAACACGACGTTAGAAAAGTGGCTGGAGCAGACGCAACGCACGCCGGAGACCTTGATGAAAGAAGTAAAAGAAGAAGCCGAGAAGCGCCTGACGCTGCGCTTCGGCATCGAGAAGCTTCTGGAAGAGAAAAACATCCAGGCGAGCGAGGAAGATATTCGCAAAGGCATCTCAGCGCAGCTAGCTCAAATCCCGGAAGATCAGCGCATCCAAGCGGCAGCCGAGTTCAAGGAAGGAACGAGAGCGTATGACCAAGTCGTGTGGCAGTTACGGATAGAGAAGATGGTCGCGGGGATGATGGCGTGAGAAAACGGAGCGCCCCCAACCTTCAATTATCGAACTTTAATGATGCGAGCATTCGATTGAATTCCTCCTCGGCATTTTCAGGATTGTTTTCTAATACATACAAGGTGATTGAGTACACTCGTCCATGTATTTGGAAAGTTTTAACAACTGCTTTCACTGTATCTCCTTTGTAATCCACAGTAGAAAATATCACTCTTCTAGCGGGTACACCTGCTACAGTCGTATCAGATGAATCAATTATCTTAAGATGTATCTGAGATTTATAGAGAGGTTGAGTGATTGCCTGCTCAAACGCATCAAGAAGTGCATCAGGCGGAATCGACTCATCGATATGCCCATTTGCTGCAACCAAAATAATACGCGGCATATTGGAATTGTTTTGCAAGGCAGTAGGCGAAGTAAAATAGATAACAAAACCTTGGTCATTTGTTGTCTCTTCAATTGTCCATTCCGATGGGTATGCGAGCGAAAACTTCCGATCGGCATTCGTGTAATTTTCATAAGTACTCTGCGGCACTGACGAAGAGCTATTCAATATCTGATGCTGGTCTATATCCTGACGCCACTGACAACTTGTCAGGAAAACAGAGAGCAAAATGAGAGATACTGTATAGTTCATAATTATATTATACTTCTTTTTTTGTATATGTCTATTCTTTGCAGAAAGAGCTGATGTGGTGGCGCGGGGGTTACAGTATATACATTGAATCTGAGGTGTCCGCTCCGGGCATCGTCGCTATACATGGGCATATTGGCCTAATTCCGACGCCCTCTATCTTGACAGGACAGTGTTTATTCACTTAAATATACAAAGCTGCATATTCTGTAGCAAGTCAGGCGTGCGCTTGATCTTTCGGTACATCGGCAACGAGTCTCTCACATAAGGAGAAGGTCATGTCTGGAATGGGTATGGGTATGGGAATGGGGATGAGCATGAATCTGAGCCAGAGCATGAAGATGACTCAGAGCGTGTCTATCAGCATCCCAGCAACAAACTGGAGCCTGGTGAAGGCGTGGGAACATGATGCGGAGCAGGGGTTCAACTTCCCGCTCACGCTCAAGCGCCACGTCATGTCTGGCTTCGAGGAGATGTCACACGAGGAGCGCATGAAGGCGCTGGACGAGGCAAACAAGGTCTTCCGCTTTCACTACGCGCGGGGCCGAGATCGCCGGAGCGGAAAGGAGAAGTGGTACTACAAGGTGCCTCTGCTCCGCGACCGCAACATCATGAACGATGAGCAGAAGCTCGAAGAGATCACCACTCGCATCTCCCGCGACGAGTACGAACGAGCAACCGCAGTCCTCGAACATGTAGGCGAGATGGAGCGCATCGCGCGCGCCATTCCGTACTACGGTCTCCTGACGACGGTGCGCAAGCACCTCAAGCAGGTCTACCGCATCGGCGAGGAACAGGCGGTGATCGTCGGTGTCGATCGCGGCGGTCGTCTCCCGGCTATGGTCCTGACTCGAGCACTCAGTCATCCCACCTGCTTCTTCCTCAAGGTAGATCAGGGGGGTGGTCAGCTCGACACGGACAGGCTGGAGGAGTTCGCTGCTACGAAGGCACTGCATGGAAAGCATGTGATCTTTGTGGATTCCACGGTGGACAGTGGCAGGCAGATCGGTGTCCTGCAGCGCTACTTCGACGATCCAAGTTTGAAGGAGCGGCTGGGATACACGGACTGGTGCATCGTCGGCTCGAACGAATATGCCAAGACGCTGGATAAGCACCTCAACATCAACTGGGGTGTGGATCCCGATACGACGTTCGAAGACGATCCGCGTCTGATGGGTGTGGACTACGCTCCTGGCACGAACACGAAGGTCGTGGAAGTACCCTCGGCAACGTCGGAGAAGATCCGTCAGGTGATCTTCGACGTCCCGAACGGCTACATCCTTGATCTGAGTGATGTCACGGAGCAGATCGCTACCATCCGTCAGCGCAGGAAGGATGAGGACACGGAGCGCAAGCTCTACGAGAAGGTGGAGAAGGAGCGGGATCGCCTTGTTCGACTCCCTGCATGGGGTAATACCCAGCGAACTACTTCTGCATCTCTCGAACCGACGTCTGTCGCCATCCCGGCGACCCCGCCAACTCTCCACAACATCCTGCTCATCGGTAACGGCAGCAGTGTGGAGATGTCCGAGAGGACGGTTCACTTTCTCGCGGACACTCTGGGTACTCGCCACTCGTTCTTCGCAGGAACGCTGGACGGGAACCCCGGAGCCGTCATGAAGACGGTCTGTGATCGGGTTCCGAAGCCCGAAGTCCGGCTCTACCAGCCGGAGCACTCCAAGAACGGAGGCAATGGTACCTTCGGCGGCGTGCCGGTGGTCTACATCGGTCCCGAGAAGGAGGACATGCGGCGCAGGATGGTAAAGGACTCACACTTCGTGCTGGCACTCGGCGGCAGGGAGGGAACTCTCCGCGAGGTTCTGTTGGCCCTTGCCTTCGGCAGGCCAACGTTCCTCGTGAAGGGGTGGGGAGCAATCCCTGACTTCCTCCTCAAGCAGAGACGCTACGCGAAGATGCCGAACTTGCACGCATGCAAGGACATCGGAGAAGCTGTGCAGAGCATTCTGGATGCTATACCCAAGGTGTGAGCCGCAACGATGTTCGAACAAGAGGCCAGACCACCACGGTCTGGCCTCTTTAGTATGCTCAATGAATAATCTAAGATACAGGGATGGAAGGCGCGAATGTGTCAAACGAACCGATTACGTCGAGTGGTCAGGACAGACTGCACCGCTCGCCGTTCGCTGCTGCAGTGGCGGACAGGATTGGTACCCTGTTAACCCCGTGTGGTCTTGTGGGATGTTTGTGTTTTGAAATCTTCCCTCCTCATTGCTCACAGACGAGGGGGGAGGGTTATCTGACTTTCATCTTCGCCCTCTTTACGCCGGCATCCTTCCAGCGAACATTTACGCGTCGGTCTGGATTTCCATTGCGCATCATTTTGCACTTCTCGCGGTGCACACTCACCTCTCCGGTTCGGGTAATGAAACCGACAATTCCGCTGCGCGTTCCTTCATCGGGCTTGCAGCATTTGGCGTATCGCAGCGGCATCGGGACACCTCCTTCTACTTCCACGATGCGGCTCTTGGTGCGCGCTATGGGCGCGAGGCGCGGTTGAATGACGGGTACCACCGGAGCGAATTGTGCCAAGACTGCTGAGGCTTTTTCGGACCCTTGGCCGACTTTCATCAAGAGATCTTCCCGCTCGGAAAAAGAGAGTGTCTGATTGCCATCGCTGCGCAGCAACATGAGGTCTGTATCGAGGGGCGGCCTTCCCTGTCTGCGCAACTCTTCATTGAAGATCTCGCGGCCCCGAACGACATAGTCGGCACGGTTCTGCGCATAGATGTACCGCTTCAAGCGCGAACGCGAAGATGCCATTTTCAGCAGCTGCATCCATTCCGATGAAGGCTTCGGAATCCGATGACTGAGAATCTCGATCACATCGCCATTTTCCAATCCATAATCCAGCGGAACGATGACACCGTTCACCCTGGCGGCGCGGAAAGTGAGGCCGAGATGCGTGTGGATCTGGAAAGCGAAGTCGAGTGGCGTCGCACCCTCCGGCAACTCGATGATGTCGCCTTTGGGGGTCAGCACAAACATGTGATCGACGAGGTGTTGCGCTTTGCCGCCGCCTTCCATCGGCTGTTGCCGGGTGAGGACTTGCTGCAGCTGCACGCGACGAACCGCATGTTCCGCGGTGCCGCCTTCTTTGTAACTCCAGTGGGCGGCAATGCCGTACTCGGCTTCGCGATGCATGGCATGCGTGCGAATCTGCACTTCAATGAATATGCCGTCGGGTGCGCCCGGCAAACGAGCGATGGTCGTGTGCAAACTTTGATAGCCATTCGGCTTCGGGAACGCGATGTAATCCTTGAACCGATTCGCGACGGGCCGCCCCAGTTGGTGCAACACGCCGAGCACGCGGTAACACTCTTCCGCCGTCTGCACGCGTACGCGCAGCGCGAAGAGATCATGCAGCTTATCAATGGAAGTGATGCTCTTGGCTTTCAGCTTCGTGAAGATGCTATAGATCTGCTTCTCTCGTCCGTCGATCTCCGCAACGATGCCGACTTTCGCCAATTCTTCCGTGAGAACTTTCGATGCTTTCGGGAGAAAATCACCAAAGCGACCCTGCATCAATTGGCGCTGCTGACCCACCAATTCCGCCTCGTGGGGATAGACCACGGGGAACGCGCGGTTTTCCAGGCGTTGCTTCAGCGAGTGGATACCAAGACGCGCGGCGACGGGAGCAAAGAGTCCCAGGACATCGCGGCAGAGACGACGCCTCTCGGCGGGAGCGATGCCATCCAGATGATCGAGCACGAAGGAGCGCTCACACAGAATGATGAGCAGTACGCGCACATCATCCGATACCGAGAGCAGCATGAGGCGCAGATCTTCAATGGAGCTGCGGCGATTTCTGGTCGTCACATGCGACAGCAAATGCACACTGGAAACGAGCGACCGGACCGCCGCTCCGAATTGGCCTTCCACTTCATCCAACGGCATCTGCTTCGTGTGCAGGACATGCTGCAATAAGCACGCAATGATCGTGTGGGCATCCGGTTGAAAAGGCAGAAGCATCGTGAGAACGCCAGCCGTATGCTCCGACAAACTCACGCCCGTCCAGTGGTCGCGCCCCTCATAGAGACGTTCCACAAGCTCACATGCCGCAAGGACTCTTCCGTCATCTCCGTACTGCTGGCGCAACGGGAGAACTGTGCCGATGAGAACACCAAGCGCTGCCATAAGAAATGCGACCGGGAACGGGAAGTATATCAGTCCTTTTTCTTTTCCAAGAGAAGAGTGACTGGACCATCATTGGTGAGCGAGACTTGCATGGACGCACCAAACACGCCGCTCTCCACCCGCTCCACGCCGAGCGCTTTCATTTTTTGAATACAATAGTTATACAATCCCTGAGCTCTTGCCGGTTCTTCTGCATGCGTGAAATCGGGTCGATTTCCTTTCTCCGTTCTGCCGGCAAGCGTGAACTGCGAAATGATCAAAACGTGTCCCTGCACATCCACCAACGAGCGATCATTGATCTTTCCACCATCCCCTTCAAAGAGACGCAATTTGATCACTTTTTCCGCAATCCAATCGACATCCGCCTCTCTATCTCCTTTCATCACTCCCACAAAAAGCACATATCCTTTCGCAATCTCCGCATGCACCTTTCCTTCTATGGAAACAGAGGCAGCCGATACACGTTGGAGGAGAAATTTCATACGAGACGAAGAGCAGCATACAAGAGACTGGGAGCGACTCGAGAGCATGTACGCAAAATCTTACGCGAAATGTTCTTGACACTTGGACGAATCAGAATAGACTCTGCGCACGTCCGAAGACCGAGGGCACAAGGCCGTAGGCCGAAATTAGTCCCTCCGAGGAATACAGCAGCGGTCACTCGGCCCCGGCTTGGTGGTTCGTGCCGTGTTCCTCGCTGGTCTCCCGGGCATAGGTCCCTGGGAGGCTTGTCGAATACCGACAATCCAAATCAGTGATCGACATTCGATTCGTTGGTTCTCTTCGTCTATGAGCAAATCGCTCCGGAGGACCATTACGTTCATTTGAATCGACAAAATAGCTCTCGAATCCTCACTTTTCCCTCTTCCTTATGGCAGTCACCCGCGACGAGAAGGCAGTCCAGCTCAAGGAGCTCAAGGAAAAATTCTCACAGGCATCTTCCATCATCTTCACCAATTACATCGGGCTCAAGGTGTCCGAGGTCAGCGATCTTCGCAAGAAGCTGCGCGAAGCCGGCGCAGAGATGAAAGTCGCCAAGAAGACGCTCATGCAGATCGCCGCTTCCGAACAAGGTTTGCCAGAGTTGGAAGATAAGAACATGACGGGTCCGGTCGCCTGCATCTTCAGCTTTGAAGATCCGGCCATCGGCGCACAGATCGCTTTCAAATACGGCAAGGATCATCCACAGATCTCCTTTGTCGGCGGCATCTTTGAAGGAAAACTCCTCACGAAGTCCGATGCCAAATCCTTTGCAACCATCCCAAACAAGCAGGTCTTGCTCGCCATGTTCGCTGGCATGATCCGCTCCCCACTCGTGTCTTTCGCCAGTATGTGCAACGGTCCTTTGACCGGCTTCGCACGCGCCACAAGCGAGCTTGCGAAGAAGAAAAACTCGTAATTTTCATCTCTTTTTTCCCCATCCCATCATGGCCGACGCCACCATCACCCTGAACTCCGAGGAGCAGGCAGTCATCACCGCCCTCGAGAAGCTGAATGTCATTCAGCTCAATAATGTCGTGAAATATATGGAAGAGACCTACGGTATCTCCGCAGCCGCCCCCATGGCAGCAGCAGCCGCTCCGGCAGCCGGAGGCGGTGCAGCCGATGCAGGCGAAGAGAAAACCAGCTTCAACGTGGAGCTGACGGATTCCGGCGCTCAGAAGATCGCTGTGATCAAGGTCATCCGCGAGATCACGGGTCTCCCACTCGGCGAAGCCAAGGCTCTCGTCGACAGCGCCCCGAAAATGATCAAGGAAGGCGTCGCCAAGGCAGATGCAGAGGCTATGCAGAAGAAAGTGACGGAGGCCGGTGGCAAGGTGACCTTGAAGTAAATCTTGTTTCGAAGGTTTTAAAAGGCCCCGCTTCGGTGGGGCTTTTTTGTGGATTCAGAAGATTCAGAGGACTCAGAAGAAGATAAGGAATTCTTTTTAATTGCTGCTCTCAAGTTCCAAGTGCAACACTGAGGTGGGAAGTAAAAACCTCGTGAGGCGTGAGCCAGCGTAACACTTTCCGCGGTCGGTTGTTCATCCTCTCCTCGACGAACCGAAGATCTTTCGTCGT
>Ga0163152_10002782_pt1 | contig 23980 bp, 14 predicted proteins | sample OliLakLV19MP8IB2_FD_148635 | JGI IMG/M metagenome (GOLD analysis project Ga0163152, IMG submission 148635) | Freshwater microbial mat bacterial communities from Lake Vanda, McMurdo Dry Valleys, Antarctica - Oligotrophic Lake LV.19.MP8.IB-2 | ecosystem: Environmental > Aquatic > Freshwater >...
GCCCTTTGTAAACCACCGCACCATGTACCAACCACGTGGGAAAGTATTGGGTGGCTGTAGCTCAACAAATGCTATGGCATACATCAGAGGCAATGCACTTGATTATGATGATTGGGCAAATGTGGTAAGCCAAGATTGGGGATACCAACATATATTGCCCTACTTTAAGAAGTCGGAACACAACGAACAGTTCCAAGACGATTATCATGGGCAAGGCGGCGGACTGAACGTAACACAAGCCAAAGTCTTCCGAACTTCCCTCGCAGAAGCATTTGTAAAATCATGTATAGAGAAAGGCTTGCCTGCCAATGACGACTTCAATGGTGCGACACAAGAAGGCGCAGGGTATTTTCAGTTTACTATCAAAAATCAAAAGAGATGCAGTGCCGCAGCCGCTTTTCTGAATCCAATACTTGCACGCCCCAACCTGAAAATAGTAACGCACGCACGTGTACGCCGCATTTTGATTGAAAATGATGTGGCCATAGGTGTGGAGTTTGAGATAGGGCGTAGCCTGCAAATAGCCCATGCCAAAAAAGAAGTGGTACTTTCGGCAGGCGCTTTTCAATCGCCACAACTGCTTATGTTATCAGGTATAGGCGACAAAGAAAAGCTCAAACGCATGGGTATTCCAACCAAAAAAGACCTTATCGGCGTGGGGCAGAACTTACAAGACCACGTGTTTTGTATGGTCAGCAGCTTGTGCAATCAGCCTATCAGTGCCAACAACGCCCTCAAACCGCTCAATCAAGTGCGTTATATGGCACAATACGTGGCGTTCAAAAAAGGACCGTTTACCATTAGCCCTTTGGAAGCAAATGCCTTTTGGCGTACAGACGAAGCGCAAGACCGCCCCAACATGCAGTTTCATTTTACACCCGTACATACTGGTAGGCATGACATTGATTTGTACGACTCAAGCCAATATCCTACTACAGACGGTTATACCATCTTGCCTACCCTGCTACGCCCCAAGAGTAGAGGTTTTGTAGGATTGCGCTCTGCAAACCCTGTGGACGCGCCTGTCATACAACCCAATTATTTGAGCCATGAAGAAGATGTTAAAACGCTTTTGATAGGCTTCCGAAAAGCCTTTGAAATACTGCAAAGTGATGCCTATACACCTTACCGCTTGCGACAACACTTTCCTGAACGTTTGGGGAGCGATGAAGAAGTATTGTACCACATCAAACGAACCCTCGAAACGGTTTATCACCCTGTCGGCACATGCAAAATGGGCAAGGACGAAACCGCAGTAACTGACCATCAAATGCGCGTGCATGGTATTGACCATCTGAGGGTGATAGATGCCTCTGTGATGCCAAATATCATCATGGGCAATACCAACGCACCCGTTATGATGATAGCAGAAAAAGGTGCAGACTTTATTATGAAAAATTAGTAGTACGCTGACAAATTTTGTATTGAACCATATAGAAACATAGCCCGAAACACTGTGTGCCGTATCTTTCTATGTGGTTTATACCTCGCTCCACTAAAATTGTCGGAGCACCAAGTATATTTGCACAATATCTTTGTTAGTGTAATTTTTTCGTTGCGAGGTGGTATGTATCACAAACAGCTCGTCTGTGAGCAAAAAAAGTTTACATGACAGCAGTATTTGGCAACGGAAAAATTACAGAAACAAATATTGGAGGGTTAAAAAAAACTAATTTCTACCTAATATAGGGGTTACTTTGAATCTACCCAACGCTTATAGGCTCTATAACCTCTGAATCCTCCATACAATATTAAACAGGTGCCTAATATAACCCTTGTATTGGGTGGGAAGCCTACAAAAATGGCTGGATAAAGCATGAACATCATTCCCATTATAGCGTAAAATGCCGCTAAGATAGCGGCACTTACGGCTAAAAAACTTTCTTGTAACTTATTGCCACGCATTATTGTTCTAATTTGAAAACGATTGGCAAACTGAAATAAACGTTTACGGCGTTGCCATTTTGTTGAGCGGGTGCCCAGCCTGCCATCAAGCGCACCAAACGCATAGCTTCTTCATTACATTCGGGGCAGTTTGATATGCCACGTGTAACAGTAACATCATCTACAGTGCCATCTTTTCTTACTACAAAGCGTACAAAAACACGCCCTTCTATTCCCATACGTTGTGCATTTTTAGGATATTTGAAATTCTTTCTCATGAATTTTCCCATATCTCCATTATATTTTGCATTTACTTGTACTACAGTATAGATTTGATTAGGATCTTCTTTTGTAGTTTCGGTAGTAGTGGGCGGAGGTAAATCTGAAGGCGGCGTGGGCGGAAGTTCCTCTTTGACACCTTTTTCAGTGCGGTCACTGATATTGGTCTCTTTTACCTTTTCAATAGGCGGCATTTCATCTTCTTTTACGTCCTTATCTTTTTTGGGTTCGGGAGGCAAGAATTTGATTTGATCCACTTTTGGAGGTGGTGGTGGCGGGGGTATTTCGGGTGGTGGAGGCGTTTTCTTGTCCACAGGTGGTGGCTCAAGTGCGATTAGGTTCGCTTTTTTTAGATTAGGGTCAACTTTTTCAACGCCAATGAAACTGCTGTAAAGCACAGGTCCGCCCATACCTACCACGAAGGCAAGAATGGCTATAGCGACCGAAATAAGTATCCGCTTCTCATAAATCTTGCGCAACGAATACGCTCCATAAGCCTTATTGCGTCCTTCGAACACAATATCGGTCTGATAGCAAAAGGGTTGGAAGTTCATACCTTTAGATTTTTAGGATTAAAACAAACTTGTTATGGATTGATTACTGAACCCGTAACAGTTTATTACAAAAATTTGAATGTTTTTTTGAAAAAACTTTTTATTTATTAGACTTCTTGCGAAAGCCCTTTTTCCTCTCTCCAAATTGGAGAGAGGGCAGGGTGTGAGGTCTTAGGAAACACTTTCTCAAGAAGTCTATTTTCTCTATGCCAAATAACATAAGATTATACTTTATAGCGAAAATACAGCATTGCCCAAATAATTACTTGGACTTTTCCAAATAATTAACCAAGTATGTATCATCTGCAAGAGTAACATCTACGATAGCATATTTTTGTATGTCACAGATGTTCATTTCGTCCAGAATATCGACCATATTTCTGTATTTGGCACGTTTAGTAGGTTTTATGATGACAACAATGTTCCATTCATTCTTCCCTGTTTTTGAGTTTACCTTACCCCCTATTTCTTTTTTGAGTTCGAGGAGAGTTTTACGAATACCCGTTTTTGAGAAGTTTGTTTTTGTCAAATCGCTCAAAGGTTTATCAACTCCAAGCATACCCCTATACCAATAAACGGTATTGTCTTTATCCAACAAAAGCGTAAGCGTATAAGATTCTTTAACAGGAACAGTTTTTACCTTTTTGTCTATTTTAGCGGGCATATTGATTTCCATTGTTTTAGGCTTGCTCATCGTGGTAGTAAGCATAAAAAAAGTTATCAACAAGAAGCCCAAATCCACCATAGGTGTCATATCTACTTTGGTGGAGGTTTTTTTCTTACCCCCACCTTGTTCTATTTCTGCCATAATATTAGCGGTTTAATTAACTATTGGTTTTCTTTTCTTTCGAGGCTTGTGATGAGGTTGAAGCGGTTGATATTGGATTCTTGCATGGTAGCGATAACCCATTTAACCGTTTCATAACTTGATGCGCCGTCCCCTTTGATGATGTAGTGCAGTTTGCGTCCCTCGCCTATGGTAGCGATGATCCAGTCTCGGAACTCGTTTTTGACGACGTTCGTGTCGCATGGAATGCCCGTCTTTTTGGCTTTAGCGCGGTCTGCTACTGCCATATCCAAAAATGATGGGAGTTGCGCGATTGGCACACCGTGGGCAGACAAGATAGAAAACTGCTCTTTCTGCTGTTTAGTAAGCGGTATTCTGTACTTTTTTGCTACTCTTTCCAAAACTCTCACACGCGATTCGGGTCCGTCTAAGCCGTAGAATATTTCTCCATTTTTGCCAATAGAAATCAACACGTTGTCTTTTTCAGGCATTGGGATTTCAGATACTGAGGAAGGGGTATCTACAGTTATTGGCTCTTCGGGTTTGAAAGTAGTGGTAAGCATAAAGAAAGAAAGCAAGAGGAAAGCCACGTCGCACATGGCGGTCATGTCAAGCGATACACTCTTACGCGGTAATTTTACTTTAGGCATAGTTTTAAAATCTTGTTTTAAGATTATTTCACTTGAGTATTGAACGATTGAATGATGCTAAAACCTGCTTCGTCAATGCTATAAGAAAGCGTATCGATGCTGGTAGTAAAATAGTTGTAAGCTATGATAGCGAAAGCTGACGAGCCAATACCCAAAGCAGTATTGATAAGTGCTTCTGAGATACCTGCAGAAAGCTCTGCAGGGTTAGGCGTACCTGCGGCTGCCATAGCGGAGAACGATTTAATCATACCGATTACTGTACCCAATAGCCCTATCAAAGTAGAAACTGAGGCTAGCGTAGCAACGATAGAAAGGTTTTTTTCAAGCATTGGAAGCTCAAGCGAAGTTGCATCTTCCAATTCTTTTTGCAACGCGGCTACTTTCTGGTCTTTATCCATACTTGTATCCGTCAATAATTGTTCGTATTTGCCCAATACAGCCAAAATAACATTGCCGATAGAGCCTTTTTGTTTTCCACACTCAGCCACAGCCGCTTTGATATTACCAGTAGCAAGGTGCGCTTTTACACGGATTACAAACGCGCCAATAGAACCGCGCCCACTTGCCATAAAGATAGTAATGAAACGTTCTATAGAGAACGTTACTACCATCAAAGCACAGGCTATCAAGATAGGTACAATGGCTGGACCTCCTTTATAGATAGCGCCTAGGAAGTTAGTAGCATGCCCTTCTGCAGAGTCGCCTCCTTCAAAGTTGCCTTTGGCACCTAACACAATAAAGAAAAGAAAGTACGCTACGCCAATGATAATGACGATTGTGATAAGTGCGAAAAACGATTTTAGTGTTTCAAGCGAGTCGTTTTTTGGTTTTGTTTCCATGAGGATATGAAGATAGTTTTAGGGTTTATTTTGTTTCCGCCTCAAATATAGCAGTTTTTTAAAGACAAATGAAAGAATACCAAAAAATATTGGTTTTTTTTTGTTTTTTTCAGAATAAAGGCTTAGTTTTCTAAGAAATCCACTAAAAAGCCATAGTTTTTGAGTTGTTTCTTTACATGTACTACATCTTGCCTACGAATCAAAACCATGAAGCTTTCGGCTTTTAGTATGTACTTTTTTAAAGAGGCTTCTCTTGCTATGAGGTTGATGAGTTCGGGGTTTTGTGGTAGGCGAAACACTCGGAACATATTATTTTCATCTTTAAGTTCGTATGATTTTTGTTGAAGGTTTTCAAAAAAGTCTTTCCAAATTTTGGGTGGATTGTTGGAGAGCAATTTTTGAAAAATGTTGATTTTAGACTGCACTTGCTTGTAGTTTGAGCAATCACCCAAAACACTTTCATAATCGACTTTATACAAGTTTGTACCTGCTGTGCGTGCGGTTTCTTGTATCACAGAGCGCAATGCTTGGTTTTTGCCATTATAAAAAATATAGAGTGTTGTTTCATCAAGTTGCACGTTCTCATCTGCTACTTCCTGCACCACATACTCTTTAGTTTTGCCTAATAAAAACGCACCTAATGCTGACAAACGAACTGCTTTTAGTCCAGAGTACGGCGTTAAATATTTTGTAGGCAAGGCGTTTTGAATAGCCCATGCATTATCGGGTGGGAGGTCATAAGCCAAATCAACCAATCCAATAGAAGCAAATACGAACATATTGGCATAAAATATGGGCTTTTTAACCATAGTTGCGTTGTTGCTCGTCCCCAAATTGATACGTCCCATGGTACTATTTATGTACATGTGTTGCAAATCTTGCATACTTATAGGGTCGGGCAACACAAAGTCGTAATTTGACAATGCCCATAAATTCTCAACATCAATCCACTCTCCTTCTATTAAATTATTTAAGAAACCAGCAAGAGCCGTTTGATATTTTACATTTAGGTTATATTTTGAGTTGGTGCCGTTTATATGCCATAGCAGTTGATTGGTGTGGTACATCATTTTTTGATAGCTGTCCCACATTTTTTTAATCATATCTAAAAATGACAATTGCAATATATTTTTATCTACTATAGCATTAGGCAAGTCTTTCAGAATAAACATGCCGAGCCAATTCGCAAAAATATCGGTGCGCAATGTAGCCACATCTTTGTCTATAAAGGCAGGGAAGAACTCAGGAATACTCAAGAACTTCTGCATTTTTGTTATTTGTGCTGTACTTGCTTTGCCCGTTTTGGTCAATTCAAGTTTGCCCTGCTCCATATATGTGATAGCATAATTCAAGATTGCAAATAGATTGTCTTCTCCTTGAAAAATAGTTGTTTTTTCAGGCAAGGTAACAGGCTTTATCTCAATGCTTTCAGGTCGTGGAAAATAGCCACGCAAAACGGTCAACAAATCGCTTGAATAACTAAATGAGTGGCTATAAAATGGCACATACACATCACTTTTTTGGCGATTGTGTACCGCCATACTTTTACTTACATACGAATGTTGAAACAAGACAGCAACTTCATCATCAACTTCTTTTTTAGGATCAACATCGTAACTATAATAGCCATATTGTTTACTTATATCTACAGGGAGTATAACGTCATAGGCGCACTCTTTTAAGAATTCTCCGTCAGTAATCAGTCCTCTTTCTATAATAATATAAAATGCTTTTTGAAATTGTTTTGGCAATGTGTTCAAAAAAGCAATGAATATATCTTTTTCTGCATACAAATAAGCTATTGTTTGGCATAATACATCTTTTGTTGGACTTTTACTTGTATAATTATCTATAAGGATACCATGTGCAGAATCGTTAAAAAGTGCAATGCTCTTTGTAACAAAAGGAATGAGGTACTTTTTTTGAAATCTTTTTAGCACTTGAAAATCATACATGCCTTCCAAAGCGTTTTTTATTTTCTTATATGTAGGATTTTTCACGTCGGGTTTTGCGAATGATACAGGTGTTGGTGTTGGTGTCGGTTTTGGTATTTCTTTTTTATCACCCACAAAACCAAACATTTCACGTAAGATGTCTTCTATATTTTTTTTCATGATTTTTTAAAAAAATGTGGATTAAAATAAAATAGCTCTATTTATTTTTTGTACTGGAGCAATTCAAATCTCTCACTTGATTTTGGAGAGATTTGAGGGGTGGATTTCAAAACCTTTGGAGAGGGTGTGTGGAACGATTTTGGAATGCACCCGATTTGATTTGAATTGCATCTGCTTGCCTACCCCAGCATAAAGTCGATATCGCTTTGGCTCATAGACTTTATAGAGGCAGAATCGCTACCAATAATATTTTCAAAAAGCTCTCTTTTTTGTTCTTGGAGTTTGAGTATTTTTTCTTCTATAGTGCCTTTGGTGATAAGTTTATAGCTCATTACTGTTTTCTCCTGCCCCATGCGGTGTGTGCGGTCAATGGCTTGATTTTCGGCGGCAATATTCCACCAAGGGTCATAAATAAAAACCATATCGGCTGCGGTAAGGTTTAATCCCACGCCACCTGTTTTGAGCGTCATTACAAATACTTTGCAATTTTTGTCTTGCTGAAAGCGATTTACAAGCACTTGCCTGTTGGTGGTCGCGCCCGACATAGACACGTACTCGATGCCTGCCTGCGCCAATTCTTCGCAAATAGTATCCAATGCGTTGATAAAAGACACGAAAACCAAGACTTTATGCCCGTTTGCAGTCGCTTCCAATAAATTTTCCACCAATAGTTCGCGTTTTGCGGAAACTATCAAACCATCTGATTTACTTTCAGGCGTGGAGGCGATTTGGCGCAACTCGGTCATAGCTTGCAAGATGATGAACTGCGACTTTTCGATGCCGTCAGACCCGATTTTCTCTTGTAAGAGGTTTTGAAAATACTTTCTACGTTCTTCATAGAGGCGTTTTTGGTCGTCTGCCATTTCTACATAAAGTACTTGCTCGATTTTGGAAGGGAGTTCTTTTAACACATGTTTTTTCAGGCGGCGGAGGATAAAAGGGTATATTTTTTTGCGCAATTCTACGGAAACTTCTTTGTCTGTGCCTTCTTGAATTGGATAGGTGTAATGTTTGTTAAATTCCTCTATTGTGCCAAACATGGCAGGGTTTAAGAAGCGAAACAGCGAATAAAGCTCTGTGAGGTTGTTTTCTACAGGTGTGCCGCTCAAAGCAAGGCGATGCTCGGCTTGTAAAAGCATCACGGCTTTTGAGGCTTGCGAGCTGAGGTTTTTGATGTTTTGCGATTCGTCAAGAATCACATAATAAAATTCTATTTCTTTAAATTGCTCAATCATATTGCGCATCATGGCATACGTTGTGAGTATCAAATTATGCGTTATGGCTTTTTCGAGGTCGCGATTTTTATCATAATAGATATAGTAGGTAAGCTCAGGGTTGAACTTGCCTATTTCATTTTCCCAGTTGAAAAGTAAACTTTTGGGCATTACAATAAGGGTCGGCTTTGACGTTTTGGGGTAAATAGTAGAGAGCAGAGTGATGGTTTGCAAAGTTTTGCCCAAGCCCATATCATCTGCCAAGCAACCACCTAAATTATGCTCATGGAGGTAGTTAAGCCATTTCACGCCCTGTTGTTGATAAGGGCGCAAATCTGCTTTTACGTTTTTGGGTATGCTCAAACGTTTGCTTTTCAAACCATTGAAGCCCTCAAAAATCTCTTTGCTTTTTTGAAAAATCGTGCCTGTAACTTTGTCGCTTATCAAATCTTCTATCAAAGGCAAATCAAAGAATGAAATTTTAATACCGTCTTTGCCTTTATTTTTTTTGAAGAGTCGTTCAAGGCGTTTCAAATATTTCTCATTCAAAATGGCTTGTGTGCCATCATTGAGCATGACATATTTGTTCTTTTGATATTGATTGATAACATCAAAAATACCAAATTTTTGCCCTTCTATTTCTAAGGAAGCGTCGCCTTCCAAGAAGTTGATACCCGATTTAAGATTGAAGTGTAGTTTGGGAACAGAGGCGATTATTTTATAATTGCGTAATTTTTCTGCACCCAACACTTGGTAGGTTGTTAATAATTGTGGTAAATGAATACGTATAAAATCCTTAGCGAGCGATTCGGGTACTATCACCAAATTGCCATCATTGAAGGCGCCTATTTCGCCTTTTTTTGGTTTGCTTTTATTTTGAATAAGCTGGATGATATTATCAACTGTTTTTTCAATAGCTGTATATTCTATGTTTTTGACTGTGATAAGGTTTTCCATTTCATTTACTGAAGCCACACAATCTAAATCATATTGTTCTAAAAAATCTGTATCAAAATTAGGCAAGGTTTGTGTAACACGCAGGTAGAGTGAATTTTCCTCATCTATTTTTTCAAAAATGAGCGTTGGGCTGGGTTGGATTGTATTTTTAGCATCAATTATTACCGTATATTCATCATAATTCACTTCTATATTTTGTGAGTATGAGTACAATAAAGATAAATACTTTTCCAATTCGCGTGGCATAAAGCGCGTTTCAAATGCACTCAATCGGTTGTAATTATTGCCTATGCTATTGATAGGGTACAAAGTCTGGGTTTGTAATACATAACCTTCTGTGATGGGTTGAAGGTTGGTAAGTTCTTGGTCATTGTGAATGAGTGCGACTTGAGCGGTGAGTATTTTGCGCTCTTCGGTTTCTATTTCGGTTTCTATTTTGATAATTATTTTACCTTCTTCAGTAGCAAAGTTTATTTTTTTATTATCTTTGTCTATTACATTGTTACAATGTTGTAATTGCCACAACAAGTAATCGTGTTCTGCCAAATACACATTGTCATTGTCTTTTTCCCAATCTATTGCAAAATCTAATTGGCGTTTGATGGCTTCTATACTACGCAATACTTCGCGTACAGAGGCACTATGTGCGCGGTAGTCAAATTCTACAGGTTTGCCTTTGCTGTCTGTAACTTCAAGATACGCGCCTGTACTGTCTATATTGAGTTGAAAAAAAACTTCGGAAGCGGTCTTTTCCTTGCTTTTTTGGTAACCTGTGCGCTTTAATTGTTCAAAAAGATGTTCCATCAACTTATTCTTGTTTTTGTGCCAAAGTTAGTTGTTTTTATAGAAACATGCAATTTTTCCGCATTATAAATTTAGAAAGGCTATCTTTTGGATAGCCTTTCTGTTATTATTATTATGATGATGATATTCATAATCTTGCCTGCCCACGTAAGCAGAACGGGTACATTTCAGAAGCTTTTCTTAAGACCTTGCCCTCTCCAATTTGAAGAGGGGTATGTGGAACGATTTTGAAATGCACTCAGCTGGACAGGCAAGGGTTTCACTACCAACCCGGATTTTTGCTTTAGAATTGGTTACTTTCTTTTTCTTTGCGTATGGATGAAGTTTATGCGAGCAAAAATTTAGGACATTTGGGTCTAAAGATAAGGACAGTGTAAAACTGAAATTTTTGACATTATTTTTCTGCATGGTGGCAGAAAAAAACACCCCTATTCGTTTTGGGCGAACAGGGGTGTTTCAAACTATTACGAAGAGTTTAGCAAGCACCAGCTGGTGCAACTGTAATCGTAAAACGGCGTGTAGTAGTTTTGCCATCAGATGATACAGCCGTAAATTCTAACACGACAGTTCCTGCGGTAGGCACAACACCAGCCAAAGTTAAAGAAGCTACAGGTATGTCAAGTGTGGCTACTCCTCCAACTGGAGTCAGAGTAGTTTTTAGCTCACTGGTATTGGTTGTAGTATTGAATCTTGCTACTCGAACACTACTTGTTTCGCCTGTTAACTTGATAAATACTATAGCATTACAAGAAGATTTAAAGCTACCTGAAACTAAATTATAATTATCTGCAGCATTTAAATCTAATTTGAATACAAGATCCGTAAAAGGCTTTACGTTATCGCTGTAAGGGTTTGGCTTCTCAAAAACTGAGCATGATGCCAATCCGAATACGCAAAAGATTATTAGATAAAAACGAATATATATATTTTTCATATCATTGGTATGGGTTAAAATATTAGTGGAAAATTACCTTCCCCAATTTTCTGAATTAAGGAATATTTTAAGATTATAAATCCCAGAAAACAGACTTAGCAGTGATACTGGGTCTTGCAGGTGTATTAGGATTAGAGTCTCTTTCTTGTTGTGGATATGGCAATATCCGTGGAATGCTAGTTTGCACGCCGTTGGTTGTGGGTACTAAGGCAGGGAAGTTTGTTCTACGCCAATCACTCCAAGGCTCTACAGCTACTCCATAATTAGCTACATACTTTTCTTCAATAATTTGACGAAGTTCAGTGGTTGCATTCAAAGTGCCATTCGTTGCTATGTAAGCTGCAATGCTTGCTGGAGGTACATTTGCCATTTGCATAGAAGCGGTAATACCCGCTTGAAGAGCTATTTGCGCATTAGCAGTTTGCCCCTTTGCAAATAAATATTCAGCTCGTATGAACTGATACTCTGCAAAAGTAAACATACGAACAGGCGCACTACCCGAATAAGTATCTACTCTGCCACGCGCTGGTGTAGTAGCTGTTCCTGTACTATCACCACGCATAAATATATGCATACGTGAAAATACCACATTTGATGGTGGATTAAAAATTGTTGATGAAGTCGCTGCATAATCATTGGGCGCACCTATAAAAGTAGTACCAGCAGTGGGGGTAAAATACCATCGCCTGCGGGGATCAGATTTTGTATTCATCAAGTTCACTACGGTAGCACTAGGGAAATATTGGTCTACGCGACGAATTTCAAACTGATGAATAGGATTTTCACGCCCTGCTATTAGAGAAGTAGCCTGAAAAGCACACTGAAAATTGTCAGCGTTGGCTGACATAAAAGTTGCGCCAGCTTTTGCTAAAATAGCATCCATTCTCGCTACTTTGTCAGGATAACGCAAGGCAAGGCGCATTTGCAAGGTGTAAGCAAGTGTTCTCCAGCGTCCTCTGTTACCAAGGTATATCACATCATCATTTCCAGGTATAAACTTAGAACTTGGTGCGTTGAGATTAGCAATCCCTTCATCAAGTAGTATAAACAAGGTAGCATAAATAGCATCGCTTTTGTCATACTTAGGTTGTGTTAAAGTTGCCCCCTTTAGAGCTTCCGTATAAGGCAAATCACCCCACAAATCAACCAATATATGGAAGGTATAAGCTTTTAATATTTTAGCTATACCTGCGTAATACGGGCTTGTACCCTCGGCATCTTTGATGATAGCTTCTAAATCTGCTAATACACCTGCATAAAACTGTCCGCGGAAAGTATTATTTACATCAGTCGGTTGTATAAGGTAGCCCATATATTCGCGCGTTTGTACACCTGCTTGTCCTTGCCCAGCAAACTGTTGTGCGAGAATTGATGAAAAACGAGCAACGTCACTTCCCATATTAAACCCAAGCTGTACTTGTGCAGAGGTTAATACTTGAGGCAATGGTGCCGTTAAGACAGCATTGGGGCTCTGGTTAACATCAAGCCATTTTTTGCAAGATGTGAAAGACATTAACACTATGAATAAAAATGTATATTTTATGATTTTTTGCATGATCGTTACAAAAATTAAATGGTATAAGAAATTAATATGAGATGCGTAACATGAAGCCCATGTTGCGAACTTGTGGAAGTGCATTGAATTCCAAACCTTGTGAATTACTTGAGCCTTGTGCATTTACTTCAGGGTCTATGTGTGGCACGTTAGGCGCCCAAAGTAATAAGTTACGTCCTGTAACCCCTATTTGGATATTACTTAATTTGGTTTTGGATATCCAACGCTTGGGAAGATTATAAGTAAGAGACGCTTCACGCAAACGAACCCAAGAGGCATCAAAAATATAGGACTCGCCCGTTCCAAATGCAAACATACTACCCCAAAATTGTTCAGAATTAAGTTGTATGTCATTAGGTATTGGATTTCCACCAGCATCTGTAAGTACTGCACCTGTTGCACTTCCTTTAACACCTGCTACGTTGTAAGTGCGTGTTCTGTCGCCTGTTTCTTCTGCTGCACCTGAACGACGTAAATCACCAATGTTGCGGGATACAATATCGCCACCTTTGCGAATGTCTATTAAGAATGATAAACTAAAACCTTTGTGGGTAAGGGTATTGGTGATACCTGCTGTCCAGTCTGGGTTCGGATCACCTATTCGCTTAATTTCTCCATTCACTACCGGAAATCCGCTGGGATTCAAAATAAGTCTTCCATCTGTATGTCTAAAGAAGGTAGTACCATAAATTACACCATAAGGAGCACCAGCTTCCAAACGAGTTTGTGGACTTGTAAAACCACCTAAAGGAATAATGGTAACACCTGGCGCGAGGGATTGTACTATACTTCTGATTCTTGTCCAGTTAAGGCTTATATCCCAAGAGAAATTTTCTTTTTTGATGGGTGTAGCATTTATTAATAATTCTATTCCGTTAGACTTCAATTCGCCTGCATTCCTAGTCAAATTAGTAAATCCAGAAGCTGCAGCTATAGGTACATCTAAGATTATGTTGGTACTTTTGGTACTAAAATACCCTAAATCTACAGATATTCTATTTTTCAAGAATTTTAATTCTGTCCCTATTTCGCGGGTTGCTGTAAATTCTGGTCCAAGTTGTGGATTGCCTGCTACATCACCTAATGTTCGACCTGCCGAACCATTAAAGGGGAACGTGATAGATGGTCCAAAACCATCACTTGGGTTAGCACCAAAAAAATAGGTGTCAGTAGAATAAGCAGGAGCCACACGCCCCACTTTTGCTATATTGCCACGAATACGTCCTGAAGATATGATATTGTTTTCTTTCAAAGCATCAATAGCTTCTGTAAATACAAAACTTCCTGAAACAGAAGGATATAAATATGAACGCTTATCAGGTGCAAAAGTAGAAGACCAGTCATTGCGCGTTGTAACATTCAAGAAAGCGTAATTGCGAAAACTCAACTGTACATCAGCATAAACACCTATTAAGCGAGTTTCTATTTCGCTATTGGTTGGGTTGAGTGTAGTGGCGTTAGAAACATTAGAAAAACCCGGTATTACCACACCACTACCCAATACCAAGCGATTTATGCCTCTTTCTACATTAATCTCTTGACCTACCAAAGCGTACATACTAAAATTTTCTGACAGTTTCTTTTTAAAGGTAAGGTTTAGATAAGAACTTGTAAGTAAACTTTGATTAGCACGCTTACCAATTGCACCAACTCCCAATACATTGTGACTGGCCGCACCTCTTGCACCCGGTGCATCATACGTATTGATGGTGGTAGTACCATAGTCAGTACCCAATTTATAATTTAGGGTCAACCAATCAGTAATATCATAATTCATGCTGACATTACCCAAAAAGCGATTTACTTCATCATTGTAAAGGTTATTTTCTAAAGTCCAAAGAGGGTTATCTTCACCACCAAACCAGTAGTTTGGCGCTCCTGTAGTTGGATTGCTTGTTGGATAATTATTTGCATTGATACTTCTTGGCAAGAACCAACCTCTGAACATAGGGTTTGAGAGTTGATTGCCTTGTTGGGTTCGTTTAGAAAAAGTATTAAAATAACTCACACTCGTGCTTATACTAAATTTACTAGTGAGTTGTTGTGTTCCTGATATTTTAAATGTATTTCTATTCAAACGATTGTTTGTCATAATCCCATTTTCTATATTATTTGAATATGAAAAGGCAAAGGTGCCTTTATCATTTCCACCAGAAAGAGAGATACTATTTTGCAAACTACTCCCTTGTTTAAACAGTCCTCGTATGTTATCAGGATAGGCTTGATACAGTTCTTGTTGCCCCATGAAGTTTGCAAAGGTGGGTTGCGAACCAAAAGCAGGTCCCCAAGAAAAATTAGTACCTACATTATTGGCTCCTGAAACACCTTGACCATAACCATTTTGATAAGTTGGATAGCGGTTTACATCTGCTACTTGGTAAGAGCCTGTGTAATCGATTTTCAGCTTGCCTGCTTTGCCCTTTTTAGTGGTGATAAGAATGGCACCACCTCCAGCACGTGAACCATATAATACTGCCGCTGCTGGTCCTTTAAGAATTGACATACTTTCTATGTCATCAGGGTTAATATCTATAGCACGATTGGAATTGGAAACACCTGTTTGCAAAGCATTACCACCACCACCATTATCTATAGGTATTCCATCAACCACAAACAAAGGTTGATTAGTACCTGTAAAAGTAGTGAAGCCTCGAATAAAAATAGCAGAAGATGAACCCACCATACCATTTGAACCCTGCACACGTACACCTGCTACTTTAGCACTCAAGCTATTTACAACGTTTGTAGCGCGAACATTTTGAATGTCAGCCGCTTTAAGTTCAGTAACAGAAATACCCAAACTCTTTTTCTCTTTCTCAATGCCAAGTGCCGTAACGATCACTTCGCTTAATTGAGAAGCATCAGTAACAAGAGCTACGTCCACTTGTGCTTCCGCACCTATCGTAACCTCTTGTACTTTGTATCCAATGAACGAAACAACAAGAATGTCGCCTGTAGGATTGGGGACTTGCAACTGAAATTTACCATCTGTATCAGTAGCAACTCCTGTTGTTGTTTCTTTCAGGAAAACGCTTACACCAGGCAATTTCTCGCCAGTAGTTGCGTCTGTTACTGTACCTGAAACGGTTCGCTGAGCATACGCCAGCCCAAAGGACACACACCATAACAACAGTGTGTATAGTATTTTTTGTTTCATGTTATGATTTGGTTAAATTAAAATGAGTTTCGGCTAACACAAACGTTAGCGTTTGCAATATTAGCCTACGTTAGTTGTATTAACAAATTTTAAATTTGTTTTTTTTGTTTTTTTTACAATAAAAAAAGGTGTTTTATATTTTTGTCATATGAAACGATGGTTTTATGGCTTAAAACATTCTTTTAACAGTATAATAGTGTTGCTATTTTAACATAAGTAAAAAAGCAAGTGTATCTACACCGTCTGCATAATCCCAAAGGGCAGGCTGCTGTGCTGTACCAAAATGCGTACTTCCTGCGAGCCATGCGTCTTTTGATACCACTACTTGTAGTTTTTCTTGGTAGGTAGCAAGGAGGGCTTCGAGTGCGTGCTTATCCTCATATACACTGTAGTACATCACGCCTGTTGGGGAGGCAAGTTCTGCATTTTCGCGCAGAATCATAAAGCCGTTATCCAAATGTTGGATACTGTTAATCAGATATGCGGCGCGTTGGTATTCATAATTATTAAAGTATTTGGTTGTATTGGCTATGTTTTTTTGGGCTTCGAGTGCTTGCCAATAAGCAGTAAAATCATAACCTTTTGGTACAAATAGTTTGGCAATACTTCTGCAACCCAAGCCAAAATATTGTGTAATGTCCTCCATCAGCATTTCCATGTCTTCGAGGGTTTCTTTTCCGTTCAATACAGCCACCGAAACGCGGTTTTTGCGAATGATATGCGGTTTATTTCTGAAATAATACTCAAAATGCCTTGCCGTATTGTCGCTTCCTGTGGCTATATACGCCTCTACTTCCTTCAACTGTTCTGCTACTTGTATCCTTGCCTGCAAAGTGGGTTCGATGGCTATCAACCTGTCCACAAGTCCGCGTATCAAAACCTCATCGTCTTGGCTCGGTTTGGCATAGGCGATATGTCCTGAAAGCAATACGCATAGCAAATCATGAAAGCCGACCAATGGAATATTACCTGCCATCACGACTCCTATTTTGCGTGGCGTGGTGGTAGGCAAGTTATAAGGCGCGAGCCACTTGTCGAGGTTGATTTCGGTAAGTGCGAAAGCCCATTGGGTAAGTGCAAAGTGTATATTATCAGCCGTAAACCATCTGTTCCTTGCCTGCGCAAGTTCTATGAGGTCTTGCCACGCCTCTGTAGTAAGGTCTTGCATGTCTTTGCCCAGCGTGATGAGGGCGTTTTTGGTAAGATTGTGTTGCATAAAGTATTGTAATGGTTAAGCTATATTTTGCGCAAATGTTACGCGCTGTAAAATATTTAGTTGCAATTTTACACTAAAATCAGCTAAAAACGATTTTACATGGCAAAAATATGATAGAAAAATTGCATTTTTGCATACTCTAAATTTATACTACATGGAAAACCGCCCTCTCGTTCGGATTGTTTGGCTCAAGCGCGATTTGCGCCTCCGCGACCACGCGCCTATGCAAGCCGCACTTGAGGGCAATGTGCCTGTACTGATTGTTTTTCTGTTTGAATCCACGCTGGAGGAAAGCCCCGATTGGAGCTGGCGGCATGCCCAATTCCAATATCACGCTATCCAAGAGATGAACCGCACACTGGCAAAACATGGCGCGAAAGTACATGTTTTTTATGAAGACGCACTGGAAGTATTTGCTTATCTGGCAGAGCAGTTTAGCATACAAGGCGTTTATTCGCATCAAGAAACAGGCACACGCATTACATACGACAGAGATATTGCCCTTGCCTCCCATTTTAAAACAAAAAATATCGCTTGGCATGAATACCAAAGCGGAGGCGTTTTGCGTGGAAAAGGCAACAAAGAATCATGGAACCAAAAATGGGAAACATATATGCAACAGCCTTTGCAAAACCCCGTTTTAGAAAACTTCCAACCGCTTGACTTTGAAGTGCCGATAGACTTTTGGGCAACTTACACGCATCAAAAACAGTTCAAAGAATATCCTAAAGCTTTTCAGCCTGCAGGCGAGGAACGTGCATGGCAATGCCTAAAACTATTCTTTAGCAAACGGGGACAGATAGGCAGTAGGTTGTCGCCTTATTTGGCTTGGGGCAATCTCAGCCCTCGACAAGTCTATCAATACTACCAAACTAAAACAAGCAAAAGCCCTCAAAAGACTTCTTTGCAGGCTTTTTGTTCCCGTTTGCAGGGGCGATGTTATCATTCAAAAGTTTGAAATAGAAGCGCGTTATGAATTTGAAAACTTAAACAAGGAATATGCTATGCTCGAACAGCCTGTAGTCCTTGCCTACCTCGAGGCCTGGAAAAAGGGCAAAACGGGTTTTCCTATCATAGATGCAAGCATGCGTTGTGTTATAGAAACAGGCTATCTCAACTCTCGCCTGCGGGCTGTGCTGGTCTCTTTTCTCACACACGCACTTTGGCAACCTTGGCAGAGTGGCGTATATCATTTGGCGCAACAGTTTTTGGATTATGAAGCAGGCATACATTTCTGCCAATTTCAAATGCAGGCAGGCGTGTCGGGCATCAAGACTGTGCGGATTTACAATCCCATAAAACAATCCAAAGAACAAGACGCGGAAGGCGTTTTTATACGGCAATGGCTACCCGAACTTGCCTACCTGCCCACAGCACTGCTCCACACACCTTGGGAAATGACTGTTATGGAACAACAAATGTACCACTGCCAACTCGGAACAACGTATCCATTGCCTATCATAAATCTAAAGCCCGCACTCAAAAAAGCAAGTGAGCTGCTTCATGCAGGCCAAAAAAGACCAACAACATCAAAAAGAAAAACTAAAAAAAACACAACTGTTTAGCTTTGGAACAAAAAAATAAATAACACGCTATTTTGCAACCCCGCGAATTCATTCGTCGGGGTATTGCCAATACTTTGATAACGACCTATCTTATTTGTACAGACAAGGTATGCCTTGTTTCTACGCTTGCTCAGGTGTTTTTGAGAAAACAAGTGGTGTGTCAATTTGTGGCGACAAGCCCCTTGTTTCTAATTAAAAATGCCGTTATCAAACTACGTCTAATTAAGCCAAAAACACAATCCACGATTTTAATTGTGGGTAAAAGGTAAAGTGCCACCTTATTTAATTTTCGTCCCTTTGTTATTTCCAAACTGTTCTGTAAAAAATAATGTACCCAAAAATGCCTCTTTTGTACGCATATACAAAACAGACTGAAAGCCTGTTCTACAGACACACACACTTCATTTTTTGTGGCACATTATTTTTTAGCGCGTCCCTTATTCATACCGCATAATCCATTCCTTGCCTGCCCAGCCGTCTTGCTGTTTCATTAAATCTATGTGGGGATTGATGAGCAAACGGCTCAAATGACCATTCAAAGTAACATATACTTCTGCACGTACCGATGGTTTACAAACACCTTTTTGAGCATAATGCTTGCCTAAAAAATGCGCAAATTGCAAAATCATATCGGGTTGCATTGCCATTTGTTTTTCTTGATGGGTGTTTAAAAATTCGCGGTTATCCACAACGCCCTCCTTGCCTGTTTTTGTATCTCGAACATAAAAAGTAGCTGTGCCTGCTTTTTCCATAAGCATTACACGCCAAGAAAACCTGTACCCTTCTTCTGTCCAAAACAAATTGCCTTTATACCATACATAGCGCAACGGGAAAAGAAGTTGGAAGGCAAGGTAAACACCATAAAATACAAGCAAAATTTTGAATTTAAGCCTTAGAGCTTGTTTTTTTAGTTCGAATAAAGGTTCGTTCTGTTTGGTTTTTTTTTCGGTAAAAAAAATTAAAGTTGCTCCTATCATCACAAGTGGAAAAACACCTATTTGAAACATAAGCCCCGTAAGCGTATGAAAGATTATCGCAGCAAAGTAGGCAAGGAGGCGCGTTTTACGCCAAAATAACAAAAACGGAATACAACAATCGTACAACATGCCTGCCCAACTAAATAAATAAGGCGTGATTTTGTAACTGAAAATAAAACCTATCAAAGGCATTTTGTCTTGGGCAGGAAGCCATATCTTGAGCGGAAGGGCGTTGATGAGCCAATCGTAATTGATTTTGGCTACGCCTGCATAAAAATAAACTATGGCTAACTGTATTTGAAAAATTAAAACGGCAATATATGGCACGCTTTCGTTCCTTTTCTTGTCAGCAGGAGAGAATATCAGCAAGAACAAAACAAGACTCACAAAATAATAATGGTTGAGGTAATAAGTTAAATCAATCAATTCAATATATGTAAAACTTAAGAACAAAAGCAAAGCAGAAAGCCTGTAAAAGACGCAAAAAATAACACCCAACGCACCAATTATCATCAAAAAATGTACGCCATACAACCAGACGGCAGGCAAGGTTGGTATCCAATAAAACCCGTAGTATTTGAATTGGAATGTGGTATATATATAATGGTCTTCTATCCAACCCAACCACATAAAACGGACTGCACTAAAAAACAACATTCCCCCCATCACTATGCGAAAAGTGATGAGGGGATTTGCTGAAACAGGTTGCCATAAAAACGCCTTAAAAGTCATAGCCAAAAGTAAGGTATGCTTTTGGTGCAGCACTTTGAATAAAATCCTCTAACGCCCAAGCGACATCGAATTTTAAGTAATAGCCAAACAAAACAGTACGCACACCAAATCCATAGCCTACAAGCCATGGGCTTTTAAAATCATTTACAAGTGCCTTGAACGAATTGCCAGATTGGACTACGCGTGTAGGAGCGTTTCTATTTTGAAAAGGGCTGACTGCCGTCCATGCTGAGCCTATATCATAAAAGCCTACGATTTGAAAGTTTTTGAGCAAATTGCTGTTTACTCTTTGCCCAAATAAATATTTGAAGACTGGAAAACGAAGCTCTGCATTTGCTAAAAAGAAGCTATTGCCTGCTATTTTGTTGTATTTATAGCCGCGCAAGTTGGTAGCAAATTCTACAAATAACAAATTGCTGTTGTCTATTTCTTTATCTAAAGCCAAGGGATTATCTACTCGATTCTCGCCATCTTTTTGATTGAAAAGCCAGTTGTCCATACCTCCTAAAATGAAATTTTTAGCTGAACCACCTGCGAAAGTGCCGCCCGTAATACGCACCGCAAGCACCAAATCGCGGTGAATAGGCTGGTAATGGCGTGCATCAAAGGCTATTTTACGAAAACTCATCTTGGAGGCGGTCAAACCTACGATACCTCTTTGTTGTTTAAAGCCTTCGTTTACCATGAGTCCGATGTATTCTTCCCACACAAGTTTGGCGCGTGTGCCGCGCATCATATTTTGTCCATTGATAAGGGTATTATCAAAAACATATTCGAACTTTCCGCCTCCATAATGCACTCGATTGGGTAAGCCATTCAGGATACCAAAAGGGGAATATGCTTGGTCGAATGAAGTATTTTGATAAAAAGGAGAAAGACTCACGCGCGCCACATTGCTCAAGGGATAACTAAACATAGCGGACACTTTGTTGCTCGAATAGCGTTGGTTATGTGCGCCACCATCCAAATCAAAGTGCATAGTTTTGCGGTCATAGCGTAGGCTAAGGTCGTAGCGTTTGGCTAAATATTGGTATTCACCATTAAAATCACTGCTTTTAAAATCTGTATATAATACCAGGCCGCCCCGTATTTTGTGGTTTTCCAATAAATCGGAGGTTACAATATTCATGACCAAGCCAAAATTACGGATAGGATCTACGATGGCGGAAGTAGTGGCATTTTCGGTGCGAAAGCGCGGGTTGTAGTTGTAAGGACCTACAACTTTTAAGTCTTGTTGCTTGGCTTTTTTGGCTAATGCGAGGAGTTTATCTTGTGGGTTGAGGGTGTTGGAAGGTATATTTGGTGTAGGATTTTTAACGTTTTCTTTTATTACATCTTCATCAAATACATAATTATCCGTATCTACTTCGTCTTTCTCAAATACTTCTTTTATTTTGGGTTCATTCATTTTGGTAGAGTCTGTAAAACCTTTGGGGATAATTTTGTTGGGTTGTTTGTTTTGCCCATACGCATCACGTTCTTTGAACAAACGTGTTCTAAATGTTTGAAATTCAGCAGTTTGATTTTGTGTAAAATCAAAATTAGGGTGGTAAAAAGGGTGGGTTTTACCTTTTTTGCTCATCGTATATACGATGCCTTTTCCTGCCGCACTATAGTCAAAAGAGCGTAAACCTTGTTTGTACGCAGTAAGGGTTTTGGTTTGTTGGGTAGCAAGGTCATACTTTTTGAGTTGCTTGATACCTGTTTCTTCAGTCAAGTATAAAAGGGTATTCGCGTCTTGAAAAACGGGGCAGATATCGCGTTGTGGACTATCAGTCAAATGCTCCAATACCTTTTTAGACTTATCAGGGTTGTAAACAAAAATATCAAAATTATTTACATCTGTGTTAAAATTGCCTCTGTCTTGTAACATGCCCAGCGAAATCGTGTCATTCATACGATTTGAGCTGAATGCTATTGATTTGTCTGAGTTTGGTAAAAATACTGGCTGTAAGTCATCAAACCAATCGTCTGTAATTTGTTGCAAAGTATTCGATTTGTTGGCAAGATTATAAAGATACAAGTCATTTTGCCCTGTTTTAAAGTCGTGTTCACCTTTTCTATCTGCACTCACTACAAGCATTTGTCCATCGTCAGAAAAATCAAAACTTGTAACGTGGTTAAAATAAAACCATGTTTGGTTATAAGTGCGTTTTCCTTTCAGGTTAAAAACGGAAAGGTTTGTTTCACCTTTGCGCATATACATGATGCCCAGTTGCCCATTGTCGCGCCAAGAGATAGTGGGGATTTCCTCGTCATAACGTTGGTTTAGTGATAAGTAACCACGCCTCATGATGACTTTTCTTTTTCTTGTTTGCAAATTCTGTATAATGACTTTATACTTTCCGCCTCTATTTTCGGAATATGCAACCCACTCGCCTGTAGCATTTGTTTTAATTTCATTGTACCATTTAGAAGCGAGTCTATTTTTACGGAGTATGGTAGATTCTACAGGTACATTTTGCAAATTCGTATTTACTTCTTCTGCCATTAAGCCATAATACGCCTCCCAGTCGCGTATAAAGCGTAAATAGCGCACACCGAGGGTATTTGAAATACTATTCCTCTCTTTACGCAAAATGCGTGCATAGTTCAATATTTGTGCGATATTTGCCTTGCCGTGTTTTTCTGCAATAAAATTCCAGATAGACTGTCCAACCAAAAGCGCGTCTCTCCCATTGAGCAAATGCGGTTTGCGTAATTTTTTAGTGCGAATAAGGTCGCGCATGTGTTCGTCCATTTCCAAACTCCAACCCTCTGCTACATAAGCCGAAGCACCAAGCAAAAACCATTCGCTGAACTTGCCTAAATACGAGTTTTGAATCATGTCTTTCAAGCTTCCGCCAAACATCATTTCGCGAATAAGCATTTGCGCGACACCTCTGCGAAGCTCTTTTTTGAATGCTACTTCGTTGCCTGTGAATGGTATTTCTACTTGCGACTTAAAAAAATCGGTTTGTCCACCAATAATCGCTTTCAAATCCTCTATACCCACATTGCTTTGTTGTAAGTCGCTGATAGAATTGAATAGAAATATTTTAGTTTTAAATTGAGGCGTGTAACCTATGATGTCTGTTATATTGTTAAACTCTGTTTCAAGATAACGCACTGCAAACTGTCCCAGTCGCGCACCATTGTCATAATAATAAACATCAAAGTTTTGAGTGCTTAGGTTGCGCCAATTAAACTTTTTGTATTGTATGCGGTTCTTACCAAATTTCTCTAAAGTGGTCTGGGCTACAAGAGGTTGGGCTAATACCACTCCAAACACCATAAAAAGCCATATCAAGCGGGTTGTACGTATCATAACTCATTCATTTTTGGCAAAAATACATTTTTTCTGATAGGTTGCCAAATGCAAGATAGGTTATTTTAGCGAAAAAACCTTGTCATTGGCTATTTTAATATGAGAAATTACATAAAAAGCACCCTCACTTGAAAAAATGCGCTAAATAGCGTACGTTTTTTTCACTTATACCACATAAAAAAATCGCACATAGCACTTTTGACTAGCTTAAAGTTATATGCATATTTCTATTTTAGTTGTTCTATCTGACACTTCCCAGCAACTTTTTTGAATTTTACATTTACAAAACATTTAACTAAAAACAATATGATGGTCATTATTTACAACTAATATTAGATTACAAGTCTATGAACAACAGAAATTGGATAAAGTTATAGTTTTTTCGGTTGTCAATGCCAAAGACTTGACAATCTGGGAAAAAGACCGCGACTGAATATTGTATCTAAAATATCAGT
>Ga0163152_10002783_pt1 | contig 23978 bp, 14 predicted proteins | sample OliLakLV19MP8IB2_FD_148635 | JGI IMG/M metagenome (GOLD analysis project Ga0163152, IMG submission 148635) | Freshwater microbial mat bacterial communities from Lake Vanda, McMurdo Dry Valleys, Antarctica - Oligotrophic Lake LV.19.MP8.IB-2 | ecosystem: Environmental > Aquatic > Freshwater >...
AGCGGCACGACGGGCAATCGGTAGCGCGGCGAGTACCAGAACAGCGCCACGACCAGGAATGTGGCCAGGAACAGCAGGATCTCGGGTGCGTGCTCGCGCGGGCGCATCGCCAGCATGGCCAGCACGACGACCGCCGGCAACGTCCACCACGCGACCGGCATCGGCGCGAACGCCAGCGCGCGGCCGATCCCGTCGTCGGCCTCGAGGTCCGCGATGTACACGTCGCCGTAGACGCGCCCGGAGAAGAACCACCAGACCTTCTTGGCCGTGAGTCCCGCCGCCCAGGCCGGATCCGCGCGCCAGTTCCCGAGACCCTTGCGCAGGTACGCGCTGCCCGTCTGCTTCCAAGAGCCGTCGGTTTCGCCGCGCACGGCGTCGCGCGCTTCCAGGTTCTGCTTCACGCGATCGGTCGAGACGCCCGGCGCTGCGCGGAAGATCCCCTCCGCGCCGGGTTGGTTGCCGTGGAAGAAGCCCAGGCCGGCCTGGGCGCTGAGCGGGATGAACTCGCGGCTCGCGAGCCAGTTGTGCAGAGTGGCCGGCAGGATCGTGCCGATGGCAACGACGGCCGCGACCAGCGCGAGGCGCGCCGTGCGCATCCCGAGGCCGTGCTTCCATACGAGCCACACGGGCAGCGCCAGGCACAGCGGCGCAAACGTCGGGTTCGCCAGCGATGCGAAGCCGATCGCGAGGCCGAGCAGCACCGCGCGACGCGGGGTCAGCGACTCGCCCGCCGCGATCGAGCGCTCCCACACCCACGCCGTCGCGAACGCCTGCAACGTGCAGTTCAGCACGCGATCCGTGTGGAACGCCGTGTCGCGCAGCACGAGGTAGAGCCCCGCGCCCAGGATCCCGGCGGCCCACCCGAAGCGCGCTCCCGCGCAGCGCGCGACCAACCACGCGGTCGCGAGGTGCAGCGCGATCTGCAGAGCGCCCAACGCCACGATCCCGCCGCCGAACGCGCGGACGAGCCCGACCACGTAGGGGTAGAGCGGCGCGGAGAGGAACGGCGTCGTACCGACGAGTTCGCCCCGCGCAATCTCGCCGCCCCAGTCCCAGTAGGCGCGCGCGTCGTTGAGCGGGTTGCGCACGAGCGGGTTCGTGCTCCACCCGTCGCTCAGCATCCAGATCTGGGCCGCCAGCCCGGCGAGGAGGAGGCCGAAGAGGATCCGACGCGGCATCCCACGCGGAATGGCGTCGTGGATCGTCACATCACGCGCCGCGCGCGGAGCCGACGGGATCGGAGGGCGGGAGAGCCATTTTGCGGCGCATTCCTAGTGTTTCCGCGCCTCGGCGACCGCGCGCGTGAGCGCCGGCACGATCTCGAAGGCGTCGCCGACGATGCCGTAGTCCGCGATCTTGAAGATCGGCGCGTCGGCATCCTTGTTGATCGCGACGATGACCTTCGCGGTGCGCATGCCGGCCAGGTGCTGGATCGCACCCGAGATGCCGACCGCGACGTAGAGCTGCGGGCTGACGGTCTTGCCCGTCTGCCCGACCTGCTCGGCGTGCGGACGCCAGCCGGCGTCGACGACGGCGCGCGACGCTCCGGTCGCGGCCGAGCCGAACGCGGCGGCGAGCTCCTCGATCAGGTGGAAGTTCTCGGGCCCGCGCAGACCGCGCCCGCCCGACACGACGACGGAGGCCTCCTTGACGTCGAGCTTGCCGCCGACCTTCTCGGCGATCGCGGTGACGACCGCCTTGCCGTCCGTCGACGCTGGACGCGTGACGACCTCGGCGTTGCCGCCCGACTCCGTCGCCGCGAAGGCGTTCGGCCGCGTCGTGGCGCAGAAAACCGGAGCGCTCGAGCGCAGCGTGGCGATCGCCTTGCCCGCCAGCCACGGTCGCGTGGCGACGAGCGCCCCGCCCTCGCTGCGCAGCCCCGTGCAATCCGAGTGCAGCGTCGAATCGAGCAGCGCCGCGACGCGCGGCGCGATGTCCTTGCCGGTCGCGGTCGCCGCGGCCAGGAAGGCCTTCGCGTCGAGCTCCTTGGCGATCGCAGCCACGTCGCGTGCGACGGCGTCAGGACTCCATTGCGCTGCGCCGGTCAGCGCGATCACCTTGCCCGCGCCGTGCTTGCCCAGCGCGCTCGCGGCCTTCTCGGCGCCGTCACCGGCGACGACCGCCACGATCGGCAGGCCGGTGATGCGCGCGGCGGAAAGACACTCGAGCCCGGCGCGGCGCGCGCTGCCGTGGAACTGCTCGACCAGGACGAGGACGGTGCTCATGGCTCAGAGGACCTTGGCTTCGTTGCGCAACGCGTCGATCAGCGCCGGCACGGCCGCCGCGCCCTCGCCCAGGATGCGACCGGCCTTGCGGGCGGGCGGGATCTCGACCGACACGACGACGGCCTGCACGCCCGAGTCGACCGGCGCCTCTTCGGCGATCGGCTTCGTCTTGACCGCCATGATGCCCTTCAGGCTGGCGCGGCGCGGCTCGTTCAAGCCCTTGTTGCACGTGACGACGGCCGGCAGCGAGAACTCGACGGTCTCGACGCCGTACTCGGTCTCGCGCTTCGCGCGGCCCTTCGCGCCTTCGATTTCGAGCGCGACGACCTCGGTCACGCACGCCCAGCCCAGGAACGTCGCCAGCATCTGCCCGACCGCCGCGTTGTCGCGGTCCGTTGCGACACGTCCGGTGAACACGAGGTCGGCGCCGATGGCCTGCACCTTGGCTGCGAGCGCCTTCGCGGTCCAGCGCGGATCGCGCGACATCCAGTCCGCATCCTTCAGGATCACGCCCGTGTCCGCGCCGCGCGCCAGGAACTCGCGCACCTCCTTGGCGGCGTCGCTCGGGCCGACCGTCACGATCGTCACGTCGCCGCCGTTCTTCTCCTTGGCCTGAATCGCGGCCTCGACCGCGATCTCGTCGTAGAACGACGCCATGTACTGCCAGCCGGCAGGGTCGAGGGACTTTCCGTCGGCACCGACCTTGGCCTGAGCCTCGGTCGTGGGGACGCGCTTGATGCAGGCGACGATCTTCATGGGAGGGGGAGGTGCGCCGTCGCGGCTGCGAGGTGGCCCGGGCGCGTTTCGAGGGCGAGGAGGCTACTCGTGGATCCCGAGGAGCGGCAAGGCCGGAGCGTGGCATTCAGGCCGGATGGCTATCCTGGGGGCATGTCCCAGTACTCCGACGACTTTGACGTTCTCCTGGTCGCGGTCGACACGATCGAAGGCGCGCTGGCCGCCGACGTGCTCGAGGCCGGGGGCATCCCGTCCATGCTGCACGGGCCGGATTTCGACGTCGCCGAGCTGGGGTCCTCGGCCCACACGCGGATTCGCGGAGCGGATCTCCTGGTTCCGCGCGGCTCCCACGCGAAAGCCCGCGCCGTGCTGGTCGAAGCCTGGGGCGAGGAGACCGTCGCGCGCCACGAGCCGACCGCGGGCTGAACGTCGGCGTCGGACTATTCTGCCCGGGCGATGACGGGACAAGGTGTCTGACACCCTTGTTTGACACCCTTGTTCACCGCGGTTTCTTCGGCGGGGGAGTCGGGCCGGCGAACGGGTCGCTGCCGTTGTCCGGTTCCTCGTCTCCCCGGCCGAAGAGCTCGCGTTCCTCGGCGGTGCTGACGGCCGTGCCGGGCACGCCGCCGACGGGCGCGTCGAAGCTGTGGCCCAGGTAGACCTCGCGCACGCGCGGGTCGCTGATCAGCTCGGCGGCCGAGCCTTCGCGCAGGATGTGACCCTCGTGGATGATCGCGGCGCGGTCGGTCAGTTGCAGCGTCTCGCGCACGTTGTGGTCGGTGATCAGGATGCCCAGATCCTTCTCGCGCATCTGTCGTACGAGCCCCTGGATCTCCTGCACGTTGATCGGGTCGACGCCCGCGAACGGCTCGTCGAGGAGCAGGATCGTCGGACGCGTCGCCAGCGCGCGGCACATCTCGAGTCGCCGGCGCTCGCCGCCCGAGAGCGTCTCGGCGATGTTCTTCGCCAGGCGCGTCAGCTCGAGCTCGCCCATCAGGCGCTCGGCCTCGAGACGTCGCTCGCGACGGTTGAACGGCATCGTCTCGAGCACCGCCAGCAGGTTGTCGCGCACGGTCATGCGCCGGAAGATGCTGGGTTCCTGCGGCAGGTAGCCCATGCCGAGGCGCGCGCGCTTGTACATCGGCAGCCGCGTGCAGTCCTGGCCGTTCAAGCTCACGGTGCCAGCGTCGGGGATCACCAGGCCGACGGTCATGCGGAAGCTCGTCGTCTTGCCGGCTCCGTTGGGTCCCAGGAGGCCCACGATCTCGCCCGCCTGGACCTGGTACTGCACGCCGTCGACCACTCGACGACCGCGGTAGGACTTGACGAGCCCGCGGGCCTCGAGGAGGAGGTCTCCGCGGCGCGGGGCCTGGAAGATCGGCATCGCGCGCACTCTATCGGGGCCGGGTGCGGGCTCCGCAGCCGATATGCGACTTCGCGTGCTGTGGAGAACGCGTGGAGAGGCGGCTCCGCCCAGGAGTCGTCAAGACCGTGGCACGAGATTCTTCGGCGCGTGTTCGTGACCCCGGCCTGTGAAGCGTGCGCCAAGAGCCCTACGGCGCGATCGCAAGCCCATGCGGGCGCGTTAGTTCGGATTGCCGATCTGCAGCCTTCGCGGTCCGTTCGCGAGCAAGAAAATCGTTCCCGGCGCTGGGAAGGCGCCGGGCACGCGCGGATCCGTAACCGATCCGTTCACAGCGCGATTGTGGACAAGCGCCGCGTCAGCGCACGAATTTCAGGCGCCAGATCCCGACGTCGCCGGTGAACGGCCACAGGGGCCAGAACACGAGCACCGCCCGACCCACGATGAGCTCGCGCGCGACGTAGGGGGCGTCCTCCGGCAGTCCCAGCGATCCCGGCCGCGCGACGAACGTGTGCAGCTCGCCCCACTCGTCGCGGAAGAAGATGCGCTGGCCCTCGGGGCCGCCGGGGACCTGGATCGGGTTGCCGTTCAGTGGGTCCTGACGGCCGGGCGGGAAGTAGTTCCCGCGCACCCACTGACCTTCCGAGCCTGGACCGTCCCAGCTGTAGCTCGTGAACAGCCACTCGCGGCTGTCGCTCGAGTCCTGCGTGTTGTCGCCCAGCATCACGTAGTGCCCGAGCGGGATCCGGAAGTCGCGGCCCTTCGAGCCGGAGGTGTAGAAAATGTCGCGGTACACCTCGAGCCCGTCGAAATCGCAGCCCTCGCCCTCGACGCGCAGCGTGAAGCTCGAGGCCTGGTTCGACGAAGGCGGGATCTCGAGCGTGGCGACGACGTCGCCGTCGACCTCGAGGCGCAGCAGGTCGTCCACGTTCTGCACGCGGAACGCGACGCTGTCGCCGGCCGGCAGCCGCCACGGCGCGCCGGTCGCCTCTCCGCGCGCACCGTCGGACGTTCCGACCTCCTCGAACGTGATCAGCGGCCGCGCGTCACCCGGCGCGGCCGGGCCGGGGATCTCGAAGCGGTGGACCTGACGACCTTCGCGCAGCTCGACGACGACGAGGTTGCAACCCGCGAGCGCGCGTGCCTCCCCGCTCAGGCGCAGGTCGGCGACCGGGTGCACGCCCGGAAAGGCCTGCGCGCGCCCGAGTCGGGAGCCCATCTTGCCGGGATAGCCGTCGCGGTAGTTGTCGAGCACCGTGCCGTTGTCGTTGGGCAGCCGCACGGCGCCGTCGCCGCGCGCCTGCACGCGCTCGCGACCCTCGACCGTCCACCCGCGCCCGTCGATCGTCTTCCAGGCCGAGAAGCGTGCATCACCCGGATCGAGCCGCTTCCACACGATTTCCTGCACCGGCTCGGTGCGACGCAGGATCTTCCACGGTTGCTCTTCCCCCGGGCGCGTGAAGAGGTCGCCGTTCCTGATCGTCAGATCCTCGCCGGGCATGCCGACAATGCGCTTGATGAAGCTCTTCGAGCGGTCGAGCGGGTACTTGAAGACCGCGACTTCGAAGCGCTCGGGATCGCGGAAGTGGTAGCTCAGCTTGTCGACCAGGATCCGGTCGAAGATTTCGGTGTCGGCGTTCCCCATCAGCGTCGGCTGCATCGAGCCGGTCGGGATCTTGTACGCCTCGACGAGGAAGTACTTGAGCATCACGGCCATGACGATCGCCATCGTCAGGGCCTCGATGTTCTCGCGCCAAGGTCGGCGGTGCTGTTTCGGGGCGTCGGTCACGGCGTGGCGCGCGCGCTTGAACCGCGCGCCCCAATTCTGTCGGGCGCGCGGGGGGGCGGGGAGTCTAGCGGGTCGGCGCAGCCGGGCGCGAGCGGCACCTGCCCAATCCGGGAGCAACCAACGGGAATGGAGCGACCGCGGGCTCGACTGCTCGCGGGCGTCTCGGTTCTCTTGGTTCAGACCGGGAAGACGGCGTGAAACAGCTCGCCGCGGCTCTGCACGCCGAGGCTCTCGTAGGCGTGCGAAAGCGCGTTCTTCACCGTCTGCTCCGAGATGCCCAGCTTGCGCGCGATCTGCTTGTTCGAATCGCCCTGCAAGACCATCTCGACGATCTCGCGTTCGCGTGGCGTCAACGGAAGACCGAGGAGACGACGTCGAAAGAACTGCGTCAGGTACGACTTGCCGTCGCCCGATTCCGTTTTCAACCGATCGAGAATCGCGCACAAGGCGTCGACGCCGAAGGGCTTCTCGAGCAGGTAGTCGGCGCCCAGGTTGAGCACCGCGACGACCCGATCCTTGTCGGCAAAGCTCGTCACGACGATCCGCAGCGCGGAGTGCTTGCGCCGGTTGAGCTCTGCCAGCACCGACAGACCGTCGGCACGCGGCATCACGAGGTCGGTGACCACGTAGTCGAAGTCGCGTGCGAGCAGCTCGGCGGCCTCGACGCCGTCGGTCGCGGTCGCGACCTCGTATCCTGCGCGCGTCAGGCCGCGCGCGAGCAAGTCGCGTCCGGTGACCTCATCTTCGACGAGCAGCACGCGCCCTCGGGTCACGAGAGCTCCGCGGGGTCGCGCGGCCAATGCAGCGTACACACGACGTGGTCCTTTGCTTGGAAGAAGTCGATCGAGCCGCCGGCGCTGGCCGCGAGCTGGCGCGAGATCGGCACGCCGAGCCCGAGTCCGGGCTCGCTGCCGTCGACGCGCGCGGAGGGCTCGATCGTGCCGAGATTCTGGATTTTCAGTAGCCACTGCCCGTTGCGCGCGGCGAGGTCGAGCGTGACCTTCGAGCCCGTCGGCGACGCTTCGGCTGCGTTGCGCAACAAGTTGTCGATCACGATGCGCAGCGCCGATCTCGACGACGTGACCAGAGCGCGCGGCGGCTCGTGCTGCCACTCGAACGTGACGCGGCCGGTGAGGATGCGCTCCAAGGCGACCACGGACTCGCGCGTCGCGGCGGAGAGGTCGGCGCGCTCCTCCTCGCCCGTCTCGGGACGCGCCAGGCGGTAGACGAGGTCCACGGCGCGGTCGATGCGCTCCAGGCTGGCCTCGAACTCCGCCTGCAGCGGGTGGTCGCGCAACCCCGCGATGTCGTGGCGCTGCTCGTCGACGATCAGCCGCACGGTCTGTAACGGGTTGCGGACCTCGTGCGCGACGGACGCTGCCATCCGGCCGAGCACCTGGAAACGCCGCTCGCGCTCCTGCTCGACGCGCATGGCCTCGCGCGCGTGCATGGCCTGGATCTTCTCGGTCAAGAGCCAGGCCGTGACCCCGAAACCGACGGCCGTAATGGTGAGCTCGACGAACTCGAAATCGCCGTGAAGGCCGGCGAAATGCGACTCGAGCTGTTCCGTGAAGAGGTCCGTCGCGAAGAACGCGATCCCGCAGAAGCCGATGCTCGTACCGACGAGCCAAGGGGCCGCGCGCTCTTCAGCCGGCTTCGTCAGCGGAGACGGATCGTCGATCTCGCTCCAGGGGAGCCAGCCCCAGCGGCGGAACTGCACGGCGACCAACGCCGCCACGGCCCACGCGATTGCGATCGACCAAGGCTCGTGCGACGGCTGGTGGGCGCCCCGTGCGTGCTGCCCCAGCGCGAAGAGCAGGCCGAGCAGGACTCCAGGGGCGAGCCACAACCAGCGCATCCGGGTGCGCAGCGCCGCGCCGATGAAGTACAGGGAGATCCACGCGAACCCCGAAGATGCGTGCGCCCCGGGCGAACCGACGAGGTCCCACGCGCTGCTCGAGCCGTTGGACCCCGGCCACGGCTTTTCGCCTCCGAACCCAACCGTGTCCCAAGGCGTGACTTGCGTGGCCACCTTCTTCCACAGGCCGGCGACTCCGACCGTCACGAGGAAGCACACGACGAGGTACGCGTAGTAGCGCGACCGCTGCGCGCGCCGAGGGTTGCGCCAGCCGACCCCGGCGGCAATTACGAGACCCACCGTGACGGCCAGGACGGCGAACTTTCCACCGACGTGGAGCACGTTCTGGAAGAACCACCCCTCGCGCAGAGGGAACGTCGCCGATGCCACGTCGAAGAAGGGCTCCAGCGAGCGACGGTCGAATTGTGACCCACCGAGCGCGACGGCCGACGCGGCCAGCGCGAGGATGGGCAGGACGACGCGCGTCGTCCACCAGCGAGAGACCACAGCCCGGCTAGGGGACATGGGGCAGACGATACCGTCTGCCCTCGTAAAGCAACGAAGCCGCCTGGAACGCCACCGCTGCACGATCCGCGTCCGCGAGCAGGGCCGGCGACGAGGGTATCCGTTCGAATTCGTCCGAGCTGCGATCCTTGCGACGATAGAACGTCGTCGTCCCGCGCAGACCGAGGACCGTGAGCCTCGTATCCGTGAGCAACCCGATGTTGCGGTTGTGGATCAGCCACGCGCGGCCCGGACCATCGGGGGGGAGCGCGAGCAGATCCTCGCCGAAGAAGGGCGCGGCGTAATCGACGCCGGCGACGGAGAGCAGCGTTGGCGCCAAGTCGACCTGCGAGCACAGCCGCGGGATCGTGCGGCCGACATACCCGGCCTCGGGGGCGACGATCAGTGCCGGCACGCGGTAGCTCGCGGCCGGGATCTCCTCGGCGCCGTAAACGCGTGCGCCGTGGTCACCGACGAACAGCACGACCGTGTGGTCGAGCAGCCCTTCCGCCTTCGCGCGGTCGAGGTACTGCGCCAGGGCCTTGTCGGCGTAGCGCACCGCGTTCTCCCGCGTGTCGCGCGGCTGCGCCTTCGTCCACTTCACGATCCCGAACCCGGACCAGACCAGGAGTAGGGCGACCGCGAGCTTGACGCGCGAGCCGGGCTTCGCCATGAAGCGCCACGCGGCCGCGCTCAGGGCCAGCAGGATTGCGGCCTGCCACCCGGCGCTGATCAGCTTGTCGTGGCGGAGGCCCATCTCCGTGCTGTCGGGCGTCAGGTAGGGTTTGTGGTTGCTGACCGTCAGCGCCGTGCCGAAGAAGCGCTTGCCGTCGCGCGCGGCGGCGCGCTGGCGTTCGATCAGCGTGTCGAACATCACCTCGTCGGCGACGCCCCAGATGGTCCGGAACGCGTCGTCAGGGTAGCTCGATGTGCCCACGATCGAGTCCTCGTGGAACGAGTCCCAGCCGTTGCGCAAGGCGAACGACTTCATGCCGTCGAACGCGCCGTCGCCGCCGTAGACGAACTCCGTCCTGTAGCCGGCGCCTTTGAGGACGCGCGCGATGCTGGCGACGTCATCCGACTTCTCGCGCTTCCAGATCGAGTCGCCCGGCAACGGGACGAACGAACACAGCACGCCTTCGAGACCGCGAACCGTCCGGTTGCCGGTTGGCACGACGTTCGTCAGGTACAGACCCTCGCGCGACCAGCGATCGAGACCCGGCGTGCAGTCCTTGGGGCTGCCGAGGCTGCCGACGAACTCGGATCCGAAGCTCTCGCCCAGCACGACGACGATGTCGAGCGGCTCCTTGCGGCGCTCGATCGCGCGGAACGTGCGCGTAGGATTGGACATTTCGGGGAAGCCGATCTCGCCGCGCACGGCGACCTCGAGCTGGTCGGCTGGAAGCGTGCGGTAGTAGCTCTCGTAGTCGAGGCCGGCCGTCTGGTAGGCGCGGACGAGCTGGACCGAACCGTTCGCAGCGACCTCGTCCTTGGCACGATCGCCCGAAGCGGACGCGGGCAGCACGGAGAGGAGGCCGACGGCGGCCGCGCCGGTGGCGAGCACCAGGCCCGCGTTGCGCAGACGCGCGAGGGTCGGCCTCGGCGGCGCGCTCGTCCCGCGCAGTAGTCGCTGGATCAGAAACGCGATACCGAAACCCCCGGCCAGCGCGATCCCGACGTAGAGCGGGACCGGATAACTCTCCCACACGTTGCCGGCGACCTCGCCCGGGAACAGCAGGTAGTCCAATGCGACGTGGTTGAAGCGCGCGTCGAACTCCTCGAAGAAGAAGAACTCGACAAAAGCCGAGAACGTCGCCGCCGCGAAGATGCCGCTCAGCAACAACCAGCGGAATGTCGGCTTCTGGATCAGCCGCCCGCTGCCCAACGCGAGCGCGAGCGCGAGCGGCGTCAGCAGCACGATCGCGACGAGCGCGTCCGCGACACTGCCCAGGGCGAGGACTCGCAGGAGAGTTCCGGGTCGCTCGAACATCTGCGCGCGCCCCGCGAGGACGCAGCGCAGTACGAACCCGATCAAGATCAGCGCGGCCCATGCGGCAGCCAGAAGGCGGGCTCGGATGTCCCCGATGGAGCTCGGTCGATGCATGCGCGTTTCTCGGACCGAAAGCTAAGAGTCGGTGCGCGCTTGGTCGCCAGTACCTTCGTACCGTTCTGTTCACTGCCGCCGCGGGAACGGTCAGAAGTTCCACTGGACCCCGACCATGACGCCACCTCCGTCGGGGCTGGGGTCGACGACGACACGCGCGCCCCTATCGGTGCCGAAGATCCCGCCCTGCCCGTCCTCGTCGAAGTGCGCGTCGTAGACGAGGTTCGTGATCAGCATACCCAGTGCGGCGCCGAACGTGATGTCGGCCAGGTAGTGCCGCTGACCCTCGAGGCGGCTGATCCCGACGTACGAGGCCGGCACGTACGCCAGGTAGCCCCACCAGTTGCCGTAGCAGCGCCGCACCTCGCGCGCGATCAACGTCGCGCCGGCGAACGCGAACGATGTGTGTGCCGAAGGGAAGGAGTCCTGTCCCGATCCGTCCGGCCTCTCCTTGTTGACGAGGCCCTTCAACATGTAGCTGGCCGCCATCGTGAGAGCGAGGGACTCGCTGGAGACCTCGAGCGAGCGCGAATCGCCGGAAATGGCCTCGATTCCGCCGAAAACGAGCGGTACGACGCCCAACCCGATCGCGATCACGTCGCCGTACTGCGTGTTCGAGTTGAACAGGTCCTCGCTGAGCGAATCCTCCGAGATGTCCTTGTCGAACGCCCACACGATCGGCGTCGCGACGGTCAGCACAGCCGGAGCGATCCACTGCGAGCTGTCCGAGCCGAAGCGATTCCAGGCCCGGCTCCAGGTCTCGCCCGCGAAATGGCCTGAGGCGTCGGCGCCGCGGTTGGCGGCGCAAGCGCACGAGTTTGCCGCGAGCGCGGCGGCCACGAAGAGCCGCTTCATCGTGCAGCATCGTGCGGTCAGCACGCCACGCGAACAAGCCTCTCGTGGCCGCCCGTTGAAGACAGAAGCTCGCGGTCAGCACCTGAGGTGGATGTCGAGGGTGTCGCGCTCGATCGCGGTGCAGACTGGAGTCGAGGCCATCGAAGTGGTCGGCCAGCAGCATGCGCCTGCATATGCCGGGCGGGATGCTCGGGCGAACCGTCTCGCCTGCCTAGACGCACTCGCAGCGCGACTCGACGAACGCGCCGAGACTCGCCTCGGCCAGGATCGCGTTGTAGCGCCAATGGGACGGGTGGCGGCGTGCGGACGAGATCGCTGGTCGCGATCCAAGGATCGGTCTGCCTCTGCGTCGGCCGGTGACGCATCGACCTGGGAGAGACTTCTCTGCCGAGGAATCTCGTCGAGCGATGCCGCAAGCGCGGCCTCGACAATCTCGCGATCTGCCTGTTGACGACGGTGTCAGCTAGATAGAAACAGGGTTTTACAGGTGGCAGGCTGGGTCGTGACCATGAAGCTCGCGGGGCCAGACGGGGGCGCTCCAAGACTTCCGGGCTCGGGAGTTTCATCCGCCCAGGGCCGCCCCGCCGGTGCGGAACTGACACCGTCGTCTGCACCTCGGAACGGACTGCTCCGTCGGGGGGTGAATGCCGTATGCGAGGTCGGGCAGTACATAGGTACGGTCGCGCGGCGGGTCGCGTTCAGGGATGGTGATCGGGATGAGCGCTCCTCCGAGTCGGCAGTGCAGGCGCAGTGTGCTTTTGCGTGCAGCGGCAGTGGGGCGCGTGCGCCTGGCCGCTCTCGCGTGCTCTACGATGTGGCTCACGATCGGGTGCGTCAGCGTCGAGCCGAAGCCGCTCCATCCGGAGGCGACCGACGCTGCGTTTCGGGCCCGGACTCTCGCGGATCCGGTGCTCACCGCCTACTTGGACGAGGTGAGGCCCGCCGCACCACGCTCGTGGGATCTGGAAACTCTGACGCTCGTTGCGCTCTTCAATCACCCGGATCTCGACGTCGCCCGGGGCGAGCTCGCAGCCGCCGACGCGGCAATCATTTTCGCGGGAGCGCGCCCCAACCCGTCCGTATCCGTCACGTCGGAGTTTGTCTCCAACGCGGCCCCCGACGTGCACCCGTGGGTGTTCGGGCTCAGCCTCGACATCCCCATCGAGACGGCCGGGAAGCGCGGCTTCCGGATCGAAGGCGCGCAGCGGCTCGGCGAGGCTTCGCGCCTCGCTCTGGCGGACGTCGCGTGGGGCGTGCGAAGTCGTATGCGTGGCGCTCTCGTCGAGCACATCCTCGCCGCCAGCGACGTGGAGATTGCGCGTCGCCAAGCTTCGATCCGGGCCGATGCCGAGCGCGTGATCGAGCGCAAGCTTCGATCGGGCGAAGTTTCGCGGCCCGATCTCGATTCGGCGCAGATCGACTTGGCGGCAGCCAGCTTGGCGATCCGGACCGCGGAGCAGGGCTTTGCCGAGAGCCGCGTTGGACTGGCCTCCGCGCTCGGGATGCCGGTAGCGGCTTTGGAAGGGATCGAGTTCGTCTGGCCCGCGCTCTCGAGTCCTCCAACGGCGTCGGAGTGCGACCCCTTGGCGGTCCAGACCGCAGGACTGCTGAATCGCGTCGACGTTTGCAAGACACTGGCCGAATACGCCGCGGCGGAATCGGACCTGCAGCGAGAGGTGGCACGCCAGTACCCGGACGTCCACCTCGGTCCTGGCTACACGTGGGACCAGGGGGACCACAAGTTCGGGCTGGGCTTGGGCGTTGAGCTGCCCTTGCTGGACCACAACGAAGGCGGCATTGCGGCGGCGGAGGCCCGGCGCGATCTTGTCGCCGCGCGCTTCTTGGCATTGCAGGCGACGATCATCGGCGACACTGATTTGGCTCTGGTGCGATACCGTTCCGCGCTGGAGCAGTTCGAGGAGACCAGCGCGCTCCTGATACAGCTCGAGCGTCAGGAACGATTCCTCAAACGAGCCGTCGACGTCGGCGACGAGGACACCCTGTCCTTGGCGGACATTCGCGTACAGCGGGCGGTCTCGGAGCGCGCGAACCTCGACGCACTGCGGCGCGTGCAGGTCGCGTTGGGCGGGCTCGAGGACGTCCTGCAAGTCCCGTTGCCGCCGTCGACGCCGATCCCCGGCCGGCCTGACGGATTCCGTCACCGCAAAGTCGAGAGAAGCGAACTTTGAAACGACGAAACGCATTCGTCGCCGTGCTCCTGCTAGTCCTGGTGGCCACGGCACTCTTCCTCCTGAAGCCAAGGGCGGAGGGGGAGGAAACCGCTGATGACACGGACGTGCCTGTGCACGTCGCCCGCATCGTGCGCGCCACATTTCATCGGACTGTAGGCGCGTACGGCATCGTAGTGCCAGCGCCTCCGACCGCGACGAGCCCCGCCGCTTTCGCTCACGTCTCCACGTCCCTGGTGGGCACCGTGACGACAATCCACGCGATCGAGGGCGAGCAGGTCGTCGTCGGCGATCTGCTGTTCGAACTGGACGATCGCATCGCGCGCAGCGAGGTATTCAAAGCCGAAGCCGCGCTACGCTCCGCACAGGCGTCGTTCGTTCGGTTGAAGTCGACACCGCGCCGTGAACAGGTCGAACTGGCCGAGACGACGGTCGAGGCAGCACGACTGTCCGTGGGCTTTGCCCAGCGGGCGTACGAGCGGCAGAAGGCGCTGATGGAAGACGATTCCACGTCGACCAGACGGCTGGAAGAGGCCGAGCTGCACCTCGCTTCCGAGCGCAGCGCGCTGAAGCTGGCCGAGACCGGACTGACGCTGACGAAGACTTCGCCGACGGCGGAGGACCTGGCCGAAGCGGAAGCCAAGGTCGGCGAGGCCGAAGCTTCGCTTGCCGCGGCTCGCGCGCAGCGGACGCTGTGTGAGATCCGGGCCCCGTTGGCCGGCACGGTCGTGCGCGCGTCGGTGACGCCCGGTCAGTCCGTCGACGTGAACGCGGTGCTAGCCGAGTTGGTCGACCTCGACCGGCTCGTCGTACAGGCGACGATCCCATCAGCGGACGTTGGCGTGGTTCGACTCGCTCAGTCCGTGAGCATCTTTGCCGACGCGCGGCCGACCGGGAAGCCGGCGCGTGCCGCCACGGGAACCGTGGTGTTCCTCGGGCGCCAGGTCGATCCGGCGACCGATGGCGTGGCGATGCGAGCGACGGTCGCGCGAGATTCAGGATTGATGCCTGGACAGTACGTGCGCGTCCTTGTCGTGGTCGAGGAACGCGACGAAAGGCTGGCCGTGCCCAAGGAAAGCGTGGTTCGGGGCACGGGGGGGATCGAGACGATCGCCATCGTCGAGAACGACACCGCGTCGCAGTTGCCTGTGATCGTGGGGATCCGTGAAGGCGGTCTGGTCGAGGTCAGCGGCGAAGGGATCAGGGAGGGCCTCGTCGTGGTGACTGCGGGCGCGTACGGCCTGCCGGCGCGGACCAAAGTCCACGTGGTGTCCAATTGACTCGCATGTGGACTGCCAACTCCACACAAACCAAGCCGAAGCCGTAATGACGACACGTACGGGTCCGGGTGGGTTCGCCGTACGACACTCCATGGCGATCCTGTTCGTCACCTTGGCGCTTTGTCTCGGCGGCGCGTACGTCGCGCTGCGAATGCCGTCTTCCGTGTTCCCTCAGGCCGATTTCCCGCGAGTCGTGATCCTCGTCGACAACGGCGTCATGCCCGCCGACGAGATGATGGCGACGATCACGCGACCGATCGAGGAGGCGATGAAGGACGTCCCAGGAGCCGTCTCCGTGACCTCCACGACCGGTCGCGGGGCCGCCGAAGTCAACGTCCTCTTCGATTGGAACGCGAACATGGTTCAGTCGGAGCTCTACGTCAACAGCCGGCTGGCACAGATCCGTAGCTCGATACCGGCGACCGCAGAAGCAACCGTCTGGAGGCTCACTTTCTCCGCGTTCCCGATCATCGGGGTGAGCCTCACGAGCTCCACGCGCGGCACGGTCAGCCTGTGGGAACTCGCGCACTACGAGATCAAGCCGCGGTTCTTGCGCATCCCGGGCGTCGCGCGTGTCGACATCGTGGGTGGACGAGCGCCGGAGTACCACATCGTCGTCGACCCGCTGCGCCTGAGCGCCGCCGGCTTGCGACTGTCGGACGTCAAAAGCGCTTTCGCGGTGAACAACCTCGTCGCGCCCACAGGCCTCCACGAGGAGCACGACACGCTCTACCTGACAGTGGTCGACGGTCGTGTGCACTCGATCGCGGACATCGAGGACACCGTCATCACGGTGAAAGGCGGACGCGCCATCCCCGTGCGCGAGTTCGCGTCGGTCGAGCGTGGGCCGGAGCCGGCCTTTGCGGTCGTCACCGCGGACGGCGTCGATGCGGTCCTCTTGAACATCCGCAGCCAGCCCGACGGCAGCACGCTCGACATTTCGGATCGAGTCAAGGCCGAGCTCCGGCAGATCCAGAGCGACGTGCCGCCCGACGTGCGGACCGCGTTCTTCTACGACCAGTCGCTTCTCGTCCGCGCCTCCGTGCAGAGCGTCTGGGAAGCGATCGGGTTCGGACTCGTCCTCTCGACCGTGATCATCTACTGCTTCCTCAAGAACTGGAGCACCACGTCGACCGCGATCGTCGTGATCCCAGCGACCGTCCTGATCACGCTGCTCGCGATGAGCACGGCGCGCATGAGTTTCGACCTCATGACCTTGGGTGGGATCGCCGCGGCGATTGGGCTCGTGATCGACGATGCGATCGTCGTTGTCGAAGCCATCCACGCCGAGATGAAGAGGGGCGTTCCGCGCCTGCAGGCCGTGCAAGACGCCGTCGGCGAGATCTTCGCGCCGCTCGCGGGCTCGACTCTGACACCCGTCGTCGTCTTCCTGCCGCTCGCGTTTCTCGACGGGATTCCGGGCGTGTTCTTCCGCGCGCTCGCGCTCACGATGGTCGTGGCACTGCTCACTTCTCTGATCATGGCCGTCACGTTGACGCCTGCACTGGCGGCGACATTCATCCGCGTACCCGCCGGAACCCCGAGCGGAGAGGCGGAGGGCACCGAGGGGTTCATTCTGAGGCGCGTGATCTACGTCTACGAAACTGCGCTGCGCGGCGCGCTGAAACTCAAGTGGCTCACTCTGTGCGCGTGCATCGCCGTTCTGGCCACGGGCGCGTGGATGTCCACGAAGCTCGAGAGCGAGTTCCTGCCGGCGATGGACGAGGGCGGATTCGTGATCGACTACCACACGCCCTGGGGCACGAGCCTGGGCGAAACCAACCGCCAATTGTTGGTGGCTGAGGACCTCTTGCGCGCGACGCCAGAAGTGGAGAGCTACTCGCGACGCACCGGCGCGCGCCTGGCGTTAGCGATCGCTGAGCCCAACACAGGCGACTACCTCGTGAAGCTGCGGTCGGATCGCAGGCGTTCGACGAAAGAGGTCATCTCGGAACTTCGAACGCGCCTCGCCGTGGCGGTCCCCGGCGCGATGTGGGAGTTCCCAGGGATTCTCGCCGACTTGATCGGTGACCTGACCATGTCCCCGAAGGAGATCGAGGTCAAGCTGTACTCGAAGGATCTCTCGTTCCTGATCAGGAAGGCGCCCGAGATCGAGCAGCGGCTGAAGTCGGTGCGCGGCGTCGTCGATACCTCCGATGGAATTGTCTACACGGGTCCGACGCTCAGCTTCCGCGTTCGCCATCCCGACGCAGAGCGTTTCGGGCTCAGTACGACCGACCTGGCATCGGAGGTCGGGATCGCGATGCTCGGCGAGACCGCGACATCGGTACTTGAAGGCGATCGCTCGGCGATGATCCGCGTCGGCATGGATGCGACCCAGAGCGATCGCATCGCGAACATGGGCGAACTGCTGGTGCGCGCAAAGGACGCGGCGCCGGTCAAGCTTTCCCAGGTGGCCGACCTCGTCGAAGAGCCAGGCCAACCCGAGCTGCGCCGCGAAGATCTGAGACAGATGGTGGCCGTCAGCGCGCGCCTCGAAGGCCGCGATCTGGGCTCGGCGATGACGGAGATCCGCGCCGGCATCTCCGGCGATCCGACGCTCCCGCCGGGATCCGTGGAGTTCGGCGGTTTGTACCACCAGCAGCAGGAGTCGTTCCGCAACTTGCTCCTTGTGCTGGCGATGGCGATCCTCCTCGTGTTCACCGTGCTGCTGGTCGAATTCCGCTCGTTCTCGGCGCCGATCGCGATCGTATTCGGCGCGGTGTTGGCCATGTTCGGGACGGTCCTTGCGTTGTGGGTGACGGGCATCACGCTCAACATCGTCTCGTTCCTGGGCGCGATCATCGGCGTGGGTGTCGTCGCGAAGAACGGCATCCTGATGCTCGACCTGGTGGACCGCTTGCGCGCCGAGGGCTTCGACCTCGTGGAAGCGTTGGTGCTCTCGGGCCGGAGACGCTTGCGACCGGTCTTGATGACGTCGATGGCGGCGGCCATTGGCATGCTGCCGCTCGCGTATGGGATCGGGGCGGGCGCGGACATGCTGAAGCCGCTGGCCGTGGCGGTCATCGGCGCGCTCTGCATCTCGGTCCTGCTGTCGCTCGTGGCCACGCCGACGATCTACGCGCTCCTGCTGAGCTCGTGCCAGACGCGCGTCCAGCCCGCCGCCGCCGCGTCGCTCCAAGCAGTCCGTTGAAGAAGGTGACTCCACGTCCGTCCAGCAACTCGTGCGAGCCCTTGTTGGCCCGCTTCTCGCCGAGAGTGGCGGTGTCCTCGCGCGTCGGCGTCGCGAGTCCGGTGCTTTGGCCAGCGCTACGAAATACTTGCGATTGCTCGTGCCGTAGTCGAGCCGGACGATGCTGCGCAGCGCAGCGTTCGCTTGGAGCGTCGTCGCCTCGACGCCGATGACGCGACCATTGAGCAGGCCTTTCTCTGATAAGACCTTCAGCGCGAAGATGAACGTTTCAGGGTAGTTGTCGCTTGGTCTGACGGGCCGCGGGGCCCCGGCGTGCGGACGAGATCACTCGTCGCGGTTCGGAGATCGGTCCGCTTCTGCGTCCGTCAATGGCGCATCGACATGCGAGAGACTCTTCGACCGACCACCGTCCCAATCAGAGCGGACCGGAGCGAGTCATCGGCTTTCGACGGGGCTTCTAGTCTTCTTCGTCGCCGCCCAGCACGGCCAGGAAGGCCTTCTGCGGGATGTCGACGTTGCCGATCTGGCGCATGCGGCGCTTACCGGCCTTCTGCTTCTCGAGCAGCTTGCGCTTGCGCGTGATGTCGCCGCCGTAGCACTTGGCCGTCACGTCCTTGCGCAGCGCGGAAATCGTCTCGCGCGCAATGATGCGCGCGCCGATCGCGGCCTGCAGGGCGATCTCGAACTGGTGGCGCGCGATCTCCTTGCGCATCCGCTTGATGGCGGAGCGGCCGCGCTTCTCGGCCTGGTCCTTGTGGATGATCGACGTCAGGGCATCGACCTCGTTGCCGTTCACGAGGATGCGCAGCTTGACCAGGTCGCTTTCGTGGTAGCCCGTGATCTCGTAGTTCAGCGTGCCGTAGCCGCGCGTGCTCGACTTGAGCTTGTCGAAGAAGTCGTAGATCAGCTCGGCCAGCGGGACGTCGTACACGAGCTGCACGCGCGTCGGCGACAGGTGGTCCTGGCGCACGTACGTGCCGCGGTGGTCGTTGGCGATGGTCATGACGTTGCCGATGTACTCGGAGGGCGTCATGACCGTCACGCGCGCGTAGGGCTCGAGCAGCTGCAGGTACTTGTCCGGCGTGGGCAGCTGGCCGGGCGAGTGGATCTCCTGCTCCGCACCGCCCTCCATGATGATCTTGTACGTGACGGTCGGCGCCGTCTGGATCATGTCGATGTCGTGCTCGCGCTCGAGGCGCTCCTGCACGATCTCCATGTGCAGAAGGCCCAGGAATCCACAGCGAAAGCCGAAACCGAGCGCCTCGCTGGTCACGGCCTCGAACGAGAACGAGGAGTCCGACAGCGACAACGTCTCCAGGCCTTCGCGCAGCGACTCGAAGTCCCCCGAGTTCGTCGGGAAGAAGTCGGCGTAGACCATGTGGATCGGCGGGCTGTACCCGGGCAGCATCTCGACCGGCGGCCCCTTGTGACGCGTCATCGTGTCGCCGATGCGCACGTCGCCCAGCCGCTTGATGTTCGAGATGAAGTAGCCGACCTCGCCCGGACCCAGGCTGCCGGTGCGCTTCATCGTCGGCGTGAAGCGCCCGATCTCGACCGCCTCGTACACCGAGTTGGTGCCGAGCATCGCGATCATCTCGCGCTCCTTGATCGTGCCGTCCATCACGCGCAGGTAGACGATGATGCCGCGGTACTCGTTGTAGACCGCGTCGAAGATCAGGCAGCGCAGCGGCGCTTCAGGATCGCCACCCGGCGCGGGAATGGTCTCGACGATGCGGTCGAGGAGCTCGGAGACGCCCTGACCCGACTTGGCCGACACGCGCACCGCGTTCGACGCGTCGATGCCGATCGCGTTCTCGATCTCCTCCTGCACGATCTCGGGCCGCGCATGGGCCAGGTCGAGCTTGTTCAGGACGGGCATGACCGTCAGGTGGGCGTCGACCGCCAGGTACGCGTTCGCGACCGTCTGCGCCTCGACGCCCTGGCTGGCGTCGACGAGCAGCAGCGCGCCCTCGCAGGCCTGCAGGGACTTCTGCACCTCGTAGTTGAAGTCGACGTGTCCGGGCGTGTCGATCAGGTTCAGCTCGTAGGAGACGCCGTCCTTCACGTGCCAGATCGTGACCGCCGAGGCCTTGATCGTGATCCCGCGCTCGCGCTCGAGGTCCATCGAGTCGAGCAGCTGCGCGCGCATGTCGCGCTTGTCGACCGAACCCGTGATCTCGAGCATCCGGTCGGCCAGCGTCGACTTGCCGTGGTCGATGTGGGCGATGATGCAGAAGTTGCGGATGTGCTTCGTGTCCAATGTGGCTCCCGCGCGAACGGGCGGAAGAGTCTAGCCTCGATAGTCGGCATCCGCGACGACGGCGTGACGCGCCGTCAGGCGCGGAACCACCAGGATCGGCGCCGTCAGGCGCAGAACCACCAGGATCGGCGCCGTCAGGCGCGGAACCACCAGGATCGGTTTGGTCCCTTGCCCCGCGTCACTGCAGCATCCTGCCCGCGATCGAGGACGCCCGGGTCGCCAGCGAGTCGGCGTCGGAAGTGTGCACCACGCCGCGCTCCGCGCCGAACCCCAGGTGGCGCAGGCACTGCTCGAGACGCTCGGCCGCGCGCGGATCGCCCGAGCTCGCTTCGACGAGTGCTTCGACGCGCAGACCCAGCGCCGCGGCCGCCGGCGCGCTGGCCGCCGCCAGGCCCGGGTGGACGGCGCCGTCGACCAGCACGACGCCGCTGAAGAGCCCGCTGGCGCGACACGCCATCTCGAACGCGACCGCCGCGCCGGCCTCCTCGCCGACCGCCACGACGCGCGCGCGGTCGATCGGGTGCGCGGCGACGACGCGCCGCACGTCGTCGAGGGCCGGCTCGACGTAGCGCCAGGGACGCCGCGCGAGGTCCTCGGCGTCGGAGAGCCACGCTCCGCCGCGGCGCGGGTCCTCGGCCGAGACGTAGCGCGCGGCCGGAACGACCAGCACCGCGCCCTGCTCGCGCGCGAACGCGGCCCACGGTCCCTGCGCCTCGATCTCCTTCGACGAGCCGTCGCCGTGCAGGAGCACGAGCAACGGCCAGCCCGCCGCCGGCACCGGGCCGGCCGGCACGACCACGACCGTGTCCGCCGCCCATGCGCGGCCGTCGCGCTCGGCGCGCTCGATGCGCGCGTCCAGCACGGGCCAGCGCGGATCAGCGCGGATCGCCGCGACGTCGACGTCGCGGCGCAGCGCCTCCACGCGCTCGGGGAAGTGCGCCAACCCGTGCTCGGCGGCTGCGTGGAGCGCCCCGAACGCCCCGTTGACGTCGCCGGCGACGAGCCGCGCGCAGGCCAGGTTGTAGGCCGCGGCCGAATCGTCCGGGCGCAGGATCAGGCAGCGCTCGAAGGCCGTCTGCGCCGCGCGCGTGTCGCTCGTCTGCAGCGCAGTGATGCCGGACTGGAACGTCGCGCGCCACTCGGCCCGGCCGGGCGGCTCGAATGCGTCGATCAGGCGGCGCGTGTCGTCCTCGTTCCACGGTCCCGAGGGCGTCGCCGGCGCAGCGCGCAGCGCAACGGCTTGCGACGCGAACGTCGCGGACTGGATCGTATCGCCGGCACGCGCGGCGCACGCGCTCAACGCATCGAGCACGCGCGCGCGCGATCCCAGGTCGGGCCGCCACGCGCGCGCGTGCAACGCCAGCGCCGCCTCGAGCCGCGCACGCGCCGCCACGAGGTCGTCGCGCAGGAGCTCCAGGTTGCCGAGCCGTTCCAGCGCGCGCGCCGCGTCCGGTCCGTCGTCCCGCTGGATCGCGGCCAGCGAGCCGAGCGCGCCGGCGTACAGCGTGCGCGCGCGGTCCGTGCCGCCCGCGGCCTCCTCCGTCTCGGCCAGCGCGATCGCACCGCGCGCCCAGTCGATCGTGTCGCGCCCGGTGGCGCGCTCGAGCGCCGACAGGCTGCGCTCGAACAGCGCGCGCGCCACGATCGGCCGCTCGAGGCGGACCTGCACGGTGCCCAGGTCCAGCAGCGCGCGCCGTGTCGGGAGATGGTCCTCGCCCAGCTCGCGCTGGCGCAGCGCGAACGCGCGGTCGAACAGCGGCAAAGCCTGCTCCGGCGCGCCCAGGTTCATGTAGCCGCGTCCGAGCGCCTCGAGCAGTTGTGCGCGCGCCAGCGGCTGGTCCTCGAAGCTCGACTGCACCGCGCGCGCGCCGGTCGCGAGCAGGTCGCGCGCGCTCGTGCCCTCGCCGCCCGCGGCGTGGAAGAGGTCGACCAGGAATTCCGCGGCGCGCTCGCGCAGGTTGGCCTGACGCGCTGCTTCCAAGGCCGATGCCTCGGCGCGGTCGCGCTCGCCGCGGATGCGCGCGTTCGCAATCGCGAGCCCGATCGGCACGCCGATCGCGATCAGCGCCGCGAGCACGATCGCGGTCGCGGCACCCGGCCGGCGGCGTGAGAACTTCTCGGCGCGCGCGAGCGGACCGAGCGGCCGCGCGCGAACCGGCTGCCAGGCCAGGAAACGCCGCAGATCGTCGGCCAGCTCGCGCGCGCCGGCGTAGCGACGCCGCGGATCCTTTTCGAGCGACGTCAGGCAGATCGTCTCGAGCTCGCGCGGCACGTGCGGCGCGATGCGGCGCGGCGCGACCGGCTCCTCCGTCTGGATGCGCACGAGCACGTCGGCCGTGCCGCCGCCGTCGAACGGCCGTCGCAGCGTGAGCAGCTCGTAGAGCGTCGCACCGAGCGCGTACACGTCCGTGCGCCCGTCGACCGTGCCGCGCTTCCCGCGCGCCTGCTCGGGCGAGACGTAGAACGGAGTGCCGGCGAAATCGCCCGTGTCGGTCAGCGAGGGCTCGTCGTCGACGTGCGCGAGGCCCAGGTCGAAGATCTGCGCGCGACTGTCGAGCCGCAGCAGCACGTTCCCCGGCTTCACGTCGCGGTGCACGATGCCGCGCGCGTGCAGGTGCGCCAGGCCCTCGGCCACGTCGAGCGCGATGCGCGCCGCGCACTCGATCCACGTGCGGCCCCATTCGCCGCGCGGACGCACGTCGGATTCGCGCGGCACGACCTCGGAATCGCGCGGCACGACCTCGGAATCGCGCGGCACGACCTCGGAATCGCGCGACACGATGTCGGAATCGCGCGGCGCGCCGTCGGGCTCGCGCGGCGGGATGGGCAGCAGCTCGCGCACGAGCCGCTCAACCGCCGCGGGCTCGACGGACTCGGGCGCGATGCCGCGCGCGCGCAACGCGTCGATCACGGCCGCGAGCGTCACGCCCGGCGCGTACTCCATCGCGTACCAGGGCCGGCCTTCGTGCTCGCCAGCGTCGAGCAGTCGCACGACGCCCGGGTGCACGACGCCCTCGAAGGCGCGGATCTCGCGCAGGAAGCGCGCCTGCGAGCGCTCGGCGAACCCGGGCGGCGTCGCCAAGACCTTGAGCGCCGCGCGCGTGCCGTCGGCGCGTTCGACCAGCCACACGATGCTCATCCCGCCGCGGCCCAGGCGCGCGATCGGGCGCCACGGACCGATCGGGCCGGGGTTGTCGCCGCCGGCGGCCTCCACGAAGCCCAGGCGGGCCAGGGTGCCGACGCGCTCGCGCAGACGGGTGGCCAGATCGGGCCGCTCGAGACACGCCTCCTCGAGGGCGGCCGGCCCGCGCGTCTCGAAATCCTCGAGCACGCGCGCGAGCAATTCCTCGAGTTCCTGGTCGGCCGTGCTCATCCGCGTCCGATCCACCGTATCCGCACGCCGCGCTGCGGGTACAGTCGCGTTCGATGGAGTCGCCCGACGACGAGGTGATCGCGCGTGCCGCCCGCGGTGACGCGTCGGCGCGCGATCAGCTGTTCGCGGCGCACCTCGACGCCCTGCGCGCGTACGTGCGGTTGCGGCTGGGCCGGCACCTGCGGACGCACGAGGAGAGCGTGGATCTGGCGCAATCCGTCGTGCGCGAGGCGCTCGAGGACCTGCCGCGCTTCGAGGCGCGCGGCGAAGGCGGATTCCGCCGCTGGCT
>Ga0163152_10002786_pt1 | contig 23948 bp, 27 predicted proteins | sample OliLakLV19MP8IB2_FD_148635 | JGI IMG/M metagenome (GOLD analysis project Ga0163152, IMG submission 148635) | Freshwater microbial mat bacterial communities from Lake Vanda, McMurdo Dry Valleys, Antarctica - Oligotrophic Lake LV.19.MP8.IB-2 | ecosystem: Environmental > Aquatic > Freshwater >...
ACTTATTTTCGAACACGACAAATTCGTAGTCAGGCTCCGGGACTTCCGATGGAAAGCCGCCTTCTCTGGTCGGACAAAGAGGGCAGAACCCAGCGGGTGGGAGAAAGGTGCGATCCTGTCTGTGAGTTGCAGTGACAACCCATTCCCCGAGAATGGGGTTCCAACGACGCTCAGACACGGTTGACCGCATCGGGTTTGCCTGTCTGCAAATGCGATTGCTGCCATTTCCAGGCATCACCGATTATGGTGTCAAGGTCAGTCTTCTCCGGCTTCCAGCCAAGCTCTTCCTTAATTTTTTTACTTGATGCTACAAGTACTGCTGCATCTCCGGGGCGCCGTGGTCCGGTTACGGTAGGGATAGGATGACCGGTAACTTTTCTGACAACGTCGATCACTTCTTTAACAGAAAACCCTCGCTCACTACCTACGTTATAGATGGCACTGCGGTCGTTTTCCATCAGGAAATTCATCGCCAACAAGTGCGCTTGTGCCAAATCGCTTACGTGAATATAGTCGCGAACACACGTGCCATCCGGTGTTTGGTAGTCGTCACCATTTATGGTCACTGAATCGCGCAGTCCACGAGCAACTTGAAGTACGACTGGTATCAGGTGGGTCTCCGGATCGTGATTCTCACCGCAGGCGGTGGTGGCCCCCGCCGCGTTAAAATAGCGCAGCGAAACGTATTTCATACTGTAGGCGTTGGCGTACCACTTCAAAATTTTCTCAAAAGCCAGTTTAGTGTCCCCATAGGGATTCGTAGGCGAAAGCGGGAGAGTTTCATCAATCGGCGAGTCGGTCGGTTCACCATAGACAGAACATGTTGAACTGAAAATTAGCGTGCCCACGGAATGACGTAACATCGCATCCAGCAACTTGATGCCACCCACTACGTTGTTCTGAAAGTACAAGGCAGGATTCTGTACTGATACACCGACCAAACTGAGTGCGGCAAAGTGCATGACTGCATCCGGATGCCCCAATAATGCCTGGTCGAGGTCGCTATCGGATTGCGTGTCACCAAGAATGAAACTTGCATCTGCAGGAACGGCATTGCGATGTCCGCAGGACAGATTATCCAGCACGGTAACCTCATGCCCTTTCGTAACCAGCGCCTCAACGGTGACGCTGCCGATGTAGCCCGCGCCGCCAACTACTAACACTTTCATTTCCCTTCGTTCTCCTTGGGATCAGGGTCCTGGGCAGTAAGTTGAGGCTCTTCTTCGAACGTGTAGTAAATGAGTGCGCGACCATCATCTTTCAGCTTGACCCGCTTTTGCATTTTACGTGCTGGCAGCTGATTTGTTTTATTCTTGTTATCAGCCATCATGATGATTATCCGTCGAGGCAAACTTATTGTAAGGTCACCGGAACCAGAGTCAGGTGTTCGTTGGAAGTTGGATTTAATTCACTAATAGGTTCAATGCCCGTTAACTTTGGGGACCTGACAGCCCGGGCGCAAATGTGCGTTCAACGTAATGTGCTGGCATTGGCCGTTTGCAGTTTCATGGCTGGGCCGGTCTTGGCTGTGTCCTCTTCGCTCGAGCCTCTTCAGACCAGCCTATATAAGGCGCACTATGCAATTGCTATTGAGCAATATGCAAGACTGCCGGACGTTGAGCGCTCGTCGCCGGAGGCGTCCTATATCAAAGGTTATGCTTTGCTCCAGCGGCATCAATTCGAGCAGGCTAGACCTTACCTGGAAGCGGCTCACCGGGGATCCTATGAAGGATTCGGCGGCAATTGGCCCTCGCCGGCCGTTCTTTTACAGAGCGTCAATTATTTGCAGCGGTCCAGACCGCCGTTTGTTTGCGACTACCTTGATGGGCGAGCAGTGGCCGTGCGACTGTACGCAAAGCCAACGCCCTGGACGAAACATGTCTCTGCTGCAATACCGAGATTTATTGAGCGCGCCGAGTCAATCTTTGGCAAAGATCTGCCGACTATAAGCTTCTATTTCTTCGATAATTACGCCGATTTTGGTCATTTCTTCGAATCATTGTTTTCTCAATCAATCGTACACATGTGGCAGGACGGCACGGGCAATACCAATGTGGTCACCTTCTGCGAGACTAGCAAAGATGGTACTCGACACGCTCCAGGCAGTGACTGGTCGCTGGCATGTGTACTGCACGAGTACGGGCATGCGCTGTGCACAACTTACTTCGGTGATGACTATTTGCGCATTGTGCCGAACTGGCTTAATGAAGGCATGGCCGATGGAATTGCTCTGCCCTACATGCAACCAAGCATTGAGTCCGCCGAGCGTCAACTAAAGCAACGAGCGGAAAAACAGGGACCACCGAGCTATGAGGACCTATGCACCGGACTTTATCGAGATCCGGAGAGCGGCTACGCTTTTGCCCGGCTAATGTGCCTGGAGTTACTGAAAGGCAAAGACCCGTCTGTTATTCGGACCTATCTGGCTCAGGCCAAGGCAAACGGATTTGAGCCGGCGTTGATATCAACTTTCGGAGTGCGCGGTTCAGATGTATACCGCAGTGTTGCTCGCCGTTTTTGGCCGAACTTCTGACTAGGCAAGTAAATAGCAAAGCGGGCGGCTCACGAGCCCGCCCCTACGCCAATATTTTACTGACGGCCAAACAGGCGACTGAAGAAGCCCTGTTCGCTTTTGATATAAGAGGTGCGGAGACGTTCCACTTCGGTGCGAACATAAGTTAGCTCTTTTTGGACATCTTCCGAGCGCATTGCAAGACCCATTGCGCGGCTGGCTTGCGATTGCAGATCCGGCATTAGGCGCGTTTCAGCTTCCAGTCGAGCGATTTTGGCGCGGTCAAAGACTCTGTCATTCAAAAGCCCGATGATTGTCTCTTGGGCTTCCATAAGCAGTTCTTTGAGCTGAGAGTTTTCAGCTGTCTTGTCGGCAATAGCCAGTTCATGGTTGCCGGAATCGCCACGTAACACTCGAGCGAAACCTTCCAGAACGACAGCTAATTCGCCTTTGGAGACTGCTTCTGACCCATCCGGCTCGGATGTGGCTTTCTGAAGTTCCTTAAGCAAATTGAATTCAGCTGGAGCTTGAGCGAAAGTATCTTCGGATGTCCCATTTTGTGCCGGAAGAGTCGATGCTGCAGCAACTTCGGAGGTTATGGGAGCATCAGGGTCGAAGTTCAGCGACGCCGGCGATTGAGCAGCGAAGTTACTTGCATCGTGCTGGTATGAGTCGCTCGGAGGTCAGCGTTTCGGCGCCAGACGGATTTTCGCTCGATATCATTGCTATCTCCACTTTATAAGCCTCGGGCATAGTATCTTAAAGAGTTAGGTACTGTCTACACACATGCCGCCGCATGTGGTGCATATGAAACAGATGCGAAATACAGGCTGGAAATTGCTATTGGATATATCGCCCATTGGCACTAATATGCTAATCAGTAGATAATTCCGTCGTCCTTCAAAACGTTTAAGTGAGGTGTTGAATGACCACTTTCTACACAACAATTGTAGTGGGCGGCATAGCACTTGCCTTTATTGTCTTTTTTGCCCGCACCAAGCTGATGCGTATGCGACAATCTGTTGAGCAGAACTGGACTCCCCTTGAGCGCCACCTTGTACGCCGCAACGAGCTAATTTCCAAGATTGTAAATGTTGCAGAGCCGCATCTGATGAACGATCCTAATGTCATCGATGATGTGCTGTCTTTGCTTGACACACTGTCCAGCCAACTGACGATTGACCAACACATCGAATTTGAAAATCGGCTCACGCAGGCGCTGCGAAGGCTACTACAGATCGGCGATGCCAGCTACGAACTGCGAGCAGACTCTCGTTACCATGATTTGAAGCGTCAGCTCGGAGAAGCGGATCTCCAAGTTACCCAGACGGCGCGATTTTATAATGTAAGCGCCAAGGAATTTAATGAGGTGTGCGGCTCGTTCCCGTGCGTCGCCTTTGCCGGATATCTGGGCTTTGGACGTCAGCCGTATTTGCAAACTTCACTTTCTGAGTCCGAGGCTCCGGAAGCAGGATCGGGGCGATAACGAAGCACCATATACGGTGCTATCTACAAGGGTTTGATTGCCAGGTCTCTGCAGGCGTCCTGAAACGACGCTTTGTTCTTCTGGCAATGCCGCACTATGCGAAAAGCTTCGTCGGAAGTTAGGCGCTGTTCGTGAACCAAAGGCTGACAATGCTTTGCTGCTTCAAAGGTGGCTTTTTCTATCTTTCCGGCGGCTACCAAGATACTACCGACGTCCCCACCGTGTTTGCGGCGCACACCTTCGGCGGTGGAAACATCATTTTCGGTGACGATGTTTGACTGAAGCAAGAGCATTACTACCTGTCGGGCCATCTCACGCGGCTCAAGGGCAGCGGCAGGTCTGTTGATAGTCGCCGCTTGTGCCGTTGGCGGATCGCATGGAAACATAGCTCGGCATTTATTGAGCACATCTTCGTCCAGCGTGCCGCCCGTTTCAGCGACCCGACGCAACGCTTCTATGGCAGCGGCATTTGAGATACTGAATTTCCGCACCAGCTCTTGCAGCTTTAATGCAGCTTCCAGGCAAGGCTCGGGCAAGACACCAGCTTCGACAAAAAGATGTCCGAGCAGGAGATTGGACTGTTGTCCTTTGGTCAATAGATCTACGAATCCAGACAGGTCTGTCGGGCGCAGTTGCGACCCATCATTTGCCGGCGCCGTTGGCGGATAACCTCCACCTGTTTGGGCCCCAGGGTAAGGCAGTGGCTGATAAGCGCCGGTCTGGACGGTTTGCACCCAGCCGGGCGGTTGCTGTTGGGGCGGATATGGCTGCGCTGGATATCCGGGATAAGGTGCATTTTGCGGATATGGCGGCTGCTGTTGTTGCTGAGGATACCCTTGTGGTGGTCCCTGCTGCGGATAACCCGCCGGGGGAGGATAAGGCTGCTGCTGTTGTTGTTGCGGATATGGCTGTTGCGGCTGCTGTTGCTGCTGGCCTGGCTGGACCGTTGGTTGTCCGGCTTGAGGTGCCAGGTTCGATGGCAACGCCACCCCCGGGCCGCTGGTTAGCGACATGCAGATCATGCCGTAGACCATTTCCAACTGATTGTTTGGGCAACTCCATAAGACTTTTGAGCCGTCCTCGCCCTCATACAATGACCATAGCGGCTCTGAAGCTGTGGCATCGAACTGGCAAGTCAAAACGTAAATGGGCGGCAGTTCGCGTCGGATTTGAACCTCGAGCATTACACCGCGCGAATTTTGCGCCTCCGTCAGTTGCAGATGGAGGTCCTCCATCGTGGGAGTTGCCGTCAGCGGTGTTAAAACCTTTCGACGACGAGGAGCTGGAGCGTCATGCTGCTTGCTTTGTTTAAACATGCTGTCCTTGAATACCAACACAAGACTTTATTGTGCTATATCGCTTATTCCACAAGTCTGGCGGAAGTCACCGTTTTTTTCCGCGACAGCAGGGTGCAAACTACCGCGCAGTCTAGCTGCGAATCCATGCCGGGCTGGTTTCGCCATCTTGGCTTCGCCAGAACGGCGCCCAGGCCAGTGCAAACAAAGGCACGGAGATATTAGCCTTTTTCGGCAAAATCGATACTTCGGTGAGTTTGCTGTTGGTTGCGTCGAACTTGCTTTCCAATTGCGACATTTCGTCGGTGAAAGCGCCATCAAGCTCCGTAACTTGCTGGCGAAGTCGTTCCAAACTTTCTTCAGCGTTCTGAACGTCCTGCTGTTCTTTAGCTGCCCGCCCCATGCTCATGGCAGTTGAAGAGGCTCGGCCTATCGTGCCAGCGCCCATCCTCCTTTTGCCGACAAAGGCACCGAGAACTGTGGCGCCGAGATTGACCGCGGAGCTCAACTGCTGTTCCCGCGCCTGTGCCTGTTCGCGAGCGACTGCCTGTTCCGAACGGTGAAGTCTCTCTTCCAATGCATTTAATTTTGGTGTCCATTTCGCTTTCAGCGCAACGACTGCCGCATCTCGCTTTTCACGCAGCACCTGATTCAGACGAATGCGAAAGTCTCTGTCGCTTTCTCGCGGTTTTGAATATTCACCGGTTGCGTCGCTCTTATAGACACGGACTGATTTAGCGCTGTAGAGCCAGCTTGTAAAATCCTTCGTCCAGGCAGCATAGTTCTTGGAGATCGTCATGGAGGACGGTACAAATTCGAAAGTTGAATTTTCTTGCGACTCATTTTCCAAGTCTTCTGTCCAGACTTTTGCCGGTTGAGATTTGTCAAAATCGATGATGGGGAAGTCACCAGATATAGTGGCAAGCAAGCAGTACTGCAATGTACTGTCCACAGAAGATTTCGTATCTACAAAACGCACGTTACCTACAGCGAGCAACCGTGGGGAATAAACAAGCTGTGCGCCTTCCGGTTTTCCAGATCTCACTGGCAAGAAGCACGCGCGGATATCCGGTGGTAGCAGCGGCCGGTTTACGGTGGTCTGCCCGGCGGCAGATGTCGGCGATGCCGTTGCACAAGTAGAAGCTGGCTGGTGAGGTGGTGTAATGGACCCCTGGGTGGTCGATTTGAGTTTTTTGATTTGCGACAGAGTCAGCGGTCCGGCGAGGTACGACAAAGTGCAGCGTGTCTGGAACAATTGAGGTTGATCTTCATGCACGTTGTTCACAAGGAAAACGCGGCTAGCTAACCCTGAAAGAATTCGGTCAATTTCGGCCCGGGCGAACTGTCCGCCGGACGATGTAGCAGCGCCTTCCAAACCATCTAACACGCGAGCCTTATCGCGTTCTGTTTGCAGCCGTCCAATAAACCATGTGCCGGCATTCGACAAACCCTTGTAATCAATGTCAACCGGGTTCTGCGTAGCCAGAACAATTCCCAAACCAAATGCCCGAGCCTGTTTTAATAGAGTGAGCAGTGGCTGCTTTGATGGCGGATTGGCCACAGGCGGAAAATAGCCAAAAATTTCGTCCATATACAATAAAGCACGCAAAGACGACGTCCCTGATTGTCCGCGCATCCAGGACACTACGCGGTTCAAAAGAAGCGTTACGAAGAACATCCGCTCGCTGTCGTTTAAGTGAGCGACGTAAAAAATCGACGTGCGCGGTTTGCCTTGACTGTTGTATAGAACGGTATCAATGTCCAGGGCCTCGCCCTGCATCCAAGCTTCAAAGCCAGGTGACGCCAATAGGTTGTTTAACTTCATGGCAAATTCGAATCGTTCCTTCGGCGGAAAGATCGAATCGAGATCTATCGCTCCAATGCGTTTGATCGGCGGATTCTGAATCAAGTGCACCAGATCAGTGAGTTCGATTGATTGCCCTTGTTGCCAGGCATTTTTCAATATGTTCGACAAAAGTATGTGTTCTCGGCTTTGCAACGGATCGGCTTCAATCCCCAGCAGTACAAGAATGGAAGTGACGGAGGAATTGATCCGATCGCGCATGGCGTCGCCGTCATCGAGCACCTCTTGCTCCGGCGCGTCAAATGCTTTTAGAAGTGAAATCGAGCGTCCGGCACTGCTGCCCGGTGTGAAGAGACAAACTTCGTTTGCGGCTCGAAGCTTTGCGATCCTATCCAGCGATTGACCGGATTGCTCCAGACCCTGGCGATGTTGATCAGCACGTTGTTGAGCATACTCTTCCACAGACATTCCGGCTTGCTCGGCCTGCCGATCATCGACCCATGCTTCAAGATCAGAACCTTTAAGATCTGGATAGGTGAGCAGCAGATTTGTGATATCGCCTTTCACGTCAATTGCGATCACCGGAACGCCGTCGATCGCCGCTTCCTCAACAAGCCCCAGGCAAAGACCGGTTTTGCCACTGCCGGTCATGCCGATACAGACTGCATGCGTTGTTAAGTCTTTAGAGTCATAGAGCAACAGGCTGTCGGAAGGTTGCTTCTTTGCCAAGTCGTAATTGCGACCGAGGTAGAAGACGCCGAGCTTTTCGAAATCAGTTGCCATTGTTCTTGTTAGTGTTGAAGGTGCAGCAGGGTTGTGATGAAAGCCCAAATCTGCGGACCAAAAGTGACTGTGCCCGCGCATGATACCACGAAGAACAGGATGCAAAAAACCGCGATCAGAACTCCGTTTTTATCCTTTCCACGTTTCTCTTGCAGCGGAAGTGCAGATCCTTCGATTGAAGTCGATAAAGAGCTTCCGGCAACTTCAGCTCGAAGTAAAGATGATGAAAGTTTCGGCTTGATCGGGGTGGGTGGCGATACGCTGCTCACAACTTCCAAAGGAAGTGGAGATTGTGCCGGCGACTTTTCACCCATGCTCGTGCTGGAAAAATCTTTCTGCTGTCTTGCCAGATCTGCACGGTCGGACGCGTAAGAATTTGATGGCTCAATTGGCCCGGTCTGTATGTGCGCGCTGAAGACGGAATCCAGCAAGGTATTGGTGGAGGCAGTCGGGCCGGTGAGGGATTCTGCGCTTTCGTTCTCAGCAGGGCTTTCTTCAAGTGTTGCTGATTGCGCCTGAATAAATGGCTTCAGATCAACGTACAAAGCGGGGGACGGCACCGGCTCTTCGACAACTGCCGTCAATTCCGCGTCTGTTTTCATGACAGGCAGGCTGATTGGCGCTACCATCGGTTCCGCCTGAGGCAAGCCGTGCACGTAAGGCAACTTAGCATCGCCAAGTCCTTCCTCTACAACAGAGGTCATATCAACAAGGGGCGGCTCGTTGAATGATGAGTCAGTGAGGTCTTGGATTTTGCTGGTCCGCACAAGTATCGGATTGAGCCGGTCAGACAGGTCGATGGTGTCGTTCAGCTCTTCTTGAGTTCTGGGTTGTGTCCATGCTTCCAGGACGTCGTATTCTAGCGGCGCTGGCGCTGAAACCACTGCCTCGCCAGCCGGTACTTCGCCTAAGTCGTATAAGAAGTGCGCCTCTTTGTAATTAAGCTCTGGAACGACCGAGGCTGTGCGTGCCAGATCGATTCCCAGCGACTGTCTCAGCTCCACGCCAGCCTGGGGCTCCAGGTCCTGAAATGTAAACGTACCTTGGCGGACAATCAATAGTTGTCTTAGCGCTTTCTTGCCCTTCTCGTCGGAGCCGGTAATCAGCGCGCCGGTGATAAATCGTCCCCAAGCTACGCCGATTTTCCCCGATATCGACGGCGTAGTGACGTCTAAGACAGCCTGACTTACTTCCTTAAAGGTCGTGATTATCTCGAGAACTTCTTGTAAGCCCTCTGCGTCTGATATTCGACCTTTTAAAAGCTCTGCCATTCAGTGCACGCCAGAAACGTCCAGAATCAGACTACCACGTAAATCGCCGATCACGTCCAGCAGTGGTACCGGAACTTCAATCTAGGGCTAAGTTATAGCCTTTTTGCGATACTGCTGATGGTGCAACATTTCGCATTAAAATCTTGCCCACCCGAAATCACCGCTTGGAAACAACCCTGCGCATGCCTATGACCACTCGATTAAAGCCATAAACCGGTGACTGGTATCACCTCCCGGGCAAGTCGGCAACTGGTATCACTCCCGGGAGGTGACACCAAAAACGGTACCAAATGAAAACATCCTGACTGCGCTTTGATGCGCTTTCAGGATGCTCTCAAGGGCTGATTGGGATCTGGTGTGAGTATCCTAATTGCAGTTTGTGGAAATTATGTGGAATCACATAATGTTTTGCTGCGCCCACAATGCTGCCTGTGTTCGATCTCTCACCCCAACTTGATTGAGTATTCGAGTCACGTGGTTTTTGACGGTGCCCTCGGTTATATAGAGAAGTTCGGCAATTTCTCGATTACTCTTGCCTTCGCCTAACAACTTCAGTACTTCGATTTCACGTGAAGTCAGCAGATTCTTAAAGTCAATTTTTTGTTTGCTTACGGATTTTGGACTTACCAGGTGAGACAAAACCTTCGGTGTAACAGTCGGTCCAAGTAGCGTGTGACCCTGGTGAACTGTTCGGACTGCTGCTGCCACTTGCTCGGACGGGGTATCTTTGAGCAGGTAGCCGGAAGCGCCGGCTTGCAAGGCTTGAAGAATGAACTCTTCGTCGTCGAAAGTGGTGAGAATAACAATCTTGATTTGAGGATGTCGTTGATGAATTTTCTTGGTCGCCATAACGCCATCGCAAACAGGCATGCGGATGTCCATCAATATGATGTCCGGCTTCAGGTCTTCGGCAAGAGCGAATGCCTCGTCTCCGTGCGAAGCCTGACCGATAATTTCCAGATCCTCCTCCAGTCCAAGGAGAGTAGCCATGCCCTCTCGAACTAGCGCTTGGTCGTCAACAATAAGCAGGCGAATCATAAGGACCTCACTCTGGTAGCAGTTCTACCCATTTGCCGTTGGCTTCAACCGAGTGAATGAGGCGGCAGATGGATCGCACATCGACGCTGTTTCCGACTAACCGCCAGCGGGCTTCCATATCCATATCTATGGGGAATTGAAATTCAGAAGGGAATCCCAGCAGGGACAATATTTCGTCCGGCGAGAAACGCCTCACACCGAGTTCTTCTTCTATGAAAGACCCGCTCGCGCGGAAAGTTTTGGCATAACCGCTGGTAAAACAAATTGCATAGGCACCTTCTTGCGTGGGTTTTACTATGTGCATGCCTTCGCCGTGCTTCGAAAGGACTGCGTCCGGCAAGCGAGGACCGGTGTTTGAGGAATTTACGAATGCTGCTAAAGACATCGGTTGAATTTCTATGTTGAGCTGCGATCGATTTACGGTAAAGGGCTCTCGGGTGGCCGTAATGAAGATACGCGGGCGTTTCATCGGGACGCCGAAGTCTGTCGGACAGAGCTTTTCCAGTGTGACTTTGTAATCAAGCTTGCGAAGATGCTCTGTGAGATGGCTAAACATCCGTGATCGCTCAAAGGCAATGACGTTTTCGACAAATACGACGGGCGGCAACTTATCAGACAGCAGCTGAATCAGGTTCTTGAGCGACAGGGCTCGATTATCATCGTCGTCGTGTTGCAAGCCGCGCACAGTGTATGGCGTACATGGCGGACTTAGCCACCAGATGTCTGCATCCGGGATTTCGGCAGCGCCTATCGTGTCGAGATTGCGAGAAGAAGGAGCCAGCCCTGAGTTAAGTTCGTAGACGCGGTTGGCGTCTTGCCCCTGATCATAAGCGGCGATAATTTCTACGTTGAAACGTTTGCAAGCGGAAGAGAAAGCGCCGATGCCGGAAAAGAATTCTATTGCTCGGATGGGTGCTGTGATCATCGAGCCGATCGTATCACCGTACTGTTGATTGGAGCTTGACGTAGCTGTACTGATTTTATCGTGATACCGCTGGTGGCACTGTTGGGAACGATGCATAGGTGACGCATTGTGCTTAGTCCGCTTAGCACTTCTGAAGCTTATAGGCAGCGGACGCCGTGCGGGGGCTGGGCAATAACGGCGAAACCTGTCATTATTTTTTCAGCGAGTGTGTGCAGGAATACCTTATGCCAGACCCCATAACCTTTGTTGTCAGCGTTGAAAAGGCGGACAGCCTAGCATCGCTCACAGAGAAAGCGCTTATGACCAATCATGCTGAAGCCGAGGTGCTTGCACGAGAACTGGTGGATATCATGCAGATTTTGCACGGACCCGACCACTTAGAAGTTGGCGTTGCACTGTTCTACCTTGCTATTGCTTTGGAAGAACAGGGTCGGTTGCCTGAGGCTCTGTCTATGCGCCAGCGGGCACGGACAATCTTGCTGGGACAAGGGCTCTGGCGCAATTAGTGACCGTGTGCCGGTTTTCGAATTTGCTTTTGCCTGGCTTCCCATGCTCTGAGCTTCTGTACGCCAACTTCAAATGATTTCGCATCGGCATAGAAGTTGTGTGCACCGTCATTCCGTTCAGGATTCCGAACATAGAACAGGTACGATGTTTGGCTTGGAAAGACAGCTGCTTCCAGCGAACTCTCACCGGGTGTACCGACAGGACCCGGTGGCAGTCCGGCGTATATCCTGGTGTTATAGGGCGACCTTCGATCAATGTCGCTTTGATAAACCTTACCGTCGTTTCTCCAGGTACCAGCGGCCTTAGAAGCATAGACAATGGTTGAATCCATGCTCAATGGAATTTTTTTCGTAAGGCGGTTGTAGATTACAGAGGCGACGAGCGGTCGCTCCTGTCTTAGCTTTGCCTCGGTCTCAATTATTGACGCCATGGTGACTACAGTGCGCGGGCTCAGATTCATGTTGGCAGCACGAGCCCGAATCTTGTCCTTCCAAACGTCGCGAAATCGATTTACGGCATGTTTGATGATTTCCTTGGCCGTGCTATTTGATACCACGAAGTAGGTATCTGGAAATAAATAGCCCTCAAGATTCTTCGCGCCAGGATCTAGATCTTTAATGAGAGAGGTATCGTTCAGAAGTGCCAAAGCCTCAGCTTTGTTTTTCAGATGCAGAGAAGGCAGCCGATGCAAAGCGTCAGCAATGTCCCAGCGCGTCCAGCCTTCGATGATCGTGAGTTTGTCAAAGTCGCCGCCCTGCTGTAATCGGGTGAGAACGGACAAGGGTGTAATTGGAGAGGGAAAGGAATAATTTCCCGCCTGTACAAGCATTTCTTGCTTCTTCAACTTCATATAAACGCGCAGAGGCAGCGCAGTGTTAATGATCCCTCGCGCGGCAAGGTCCTGCAAAATCTTGTCCAGGCTCTCTCCACGGGCGATTTCCACCGTTTGAGTGGCAGCCGAATGGTTCACCGGTGTATGCAGCTCGTACCACAACCAGCCTGAAAAGCCACCTAAGACGAGAAGTCCGAGGAGGCTAAGTGTCAACACTATCTGCAGGAATTTCAACATATTCGATTAACAGGTTAGTTTAGCTTACTTACCTGGGCAGGAGGTTTGAATGCGGGCTCTGCTGAGCCTGTTGCCATGGGGAGGTAGCCTGTTCATGAAAATTCGTGACAACGTCCTGGGTAGGCGTCTGTATTCCTTTTAAGCCATCTGTCTCGGTTGGAATTCTCGAAAAACACATGCTAATCCCTAATATGACTGTGGGTTACCTTGCGCACTGCCGAGTAATACTAAAAATGCAATGTGTGAGTGACACTCCGTGTGTCCTATACGAGGATTCCGAACAATGATGAGTTCTTCAGATTGGTTACCAGCAACCTTTTCCAAGGTTCTGCATAAGCGCCGTGAGGCTCTTGGCATTTCCCAGGAGGAGTTATCCAAGCGCTCTGGTTTGCATAGAACCTATATCAGCGACGTTGAAAGAGGCGCACGTAATGTTTCCCTAAAAAACATGGGTCGCCTTTCAGTTGCACTTGAGGTTACGCCTTCCATCTTGATGCGTTGGGCAGAACAAGTTTATGCCAACGAGCATGTGGATTTTTCAAATGCCCAACTTCGTGGCAATTTAGATATCGTAGCTCGCACAGGAAATGGTGCGGAGCATTCAGTCCATCTTATGGACAAGGCTGATGCCGCGTGCTATGTCGCGACCGAAGCTGGTTAATATTTAGCGTTCTCCTTCCCCTGCTATCTTTGGCATCTCATGAATAAGCCGTTGATACTTGTCGTTGAAGACAATGCAGTCTTACAGCGCGTTATACAATTGCTGTCGCGAAAACTAGGCATTGATGCCGAAGTTGCTTCGAACGGCAAGGATGCACTGGTCGCCTTTGCTAGCGGTCGCAGCTTTTCTGCCGTATTTATGGATTGGCGAATGCCGGGCATGGATGGTCTTGAGTGCACGCGACTGATAAGAGAACGTGAGCGCAAGCTTGGTGGACACGTCCCGATCATTGGGATGACTGCCAATGTAATGGACGAAGATCGGCAAGCCTGCCTTGATGTGGGTATGGACGATTACATGACCAAACCCTTCAACACTGGGCAATTTGGGGACATGATTGACCGATGGCTGCCGACTGCCGGAACAAGATCGGTAAGCTAGGATTTTGGTGCGTTGCTTGCTTCCATTAACGGCCGTGTCCGTTTCATAGCCTAGACTTAGCGGCCCGTCCGGTCGTGCTATTCTGGCAAACATGACTGCCGAAGCAATACTCGGTTTCCATCAGCGCTTGGCGGCTGCGTTCATTCGTGGGCGGTTGGCGAACTGTTCGGCGGCTAATGAACGGCTCTTCAATCGAGCGTTGGATCAACTTTCTGCCGAGGATCTGCAAGCGATATTCGATTTGGGAAAGAGCGCCGGATTGAAATTGCATAAGTTCAAGAAAACGATCGGGCTCCAGCGAGTAACGCGAGTCGTGGGTATTTTACGTGGGTTGGCACCGACCAGCGTACTGGACATCGGCAGCGGACGCGGTACATTTCTCTGGCCATTAGCCGACGCTATGCCGGACTTGAAGATAACTTGCGCTGAGATCAATGCGGATCGGGTGCGGGATATCAATGCTGTTTGCACCGGAGGCGTATCAAATATCCAAGCGCTACAAATGGACGCTACAGACTTGCGTTTTCCTGACAAGTCATTTGACGTTGTAAGCGCGTTAGAGGTGTTGGAACACATCCCTTTAGCTGCAAAAGCTTTATCGGAGTTTGTGCGAGTCTCATCGCGCTTCGTCATAATATCGGTGCCCAAACATGAAGATGATAATCCGGAACACATCCACTTGTTTGACGAGTCCGGGCTTCGCGACCTGGCGATGCAGGCCGGTGCTCGAGCTGTTAAGGCCCAGTACACGCTAAGTGAAATGATTCTGGTGATATCCGTTTAGGAGTATAAGTGCAACTGATTAAGTATCCTCGTACTCGCCACATCGAAGGTTCTCGTTCACAGCCCGGCGATGAGGATCTTGACGCGGTGCCATTTAGTGCACTTGAGCGACAATTTGTAGTTGTCGAAGAGAAATTGGATGGTGCCAATTCGGCCTTGAGTTTTGACGAGGATGGACATTTGCTGCTGCAGAGCCGCGGGCACTATTTGACAGGTGGACCGCGAGAGCGCCACTTCGATATGTTCAAGGCTTGGGCGGCGGCCCATTCTGAAGCAATTGGATCAGCAATAGGTCAACGATACATAGTTTACGGAGAATGGCTATTTGCTAAGCACACGATCTTCTATGACATGCTTACTCATTACTGGTTCGAGTATGACGTTTTTGATCGGAATACCAACGTTTATCTAAGCACAGAACGTCGACGAGCACTTCTTGCTGGGCTGCCGATACTACCGGCTCCCGTGCTTTTTGCAGGACATCTACACTCACTGAACCAGCTTGCATGTCTTGCTACTAAATCGATGTTCATCAGCGATGAACAAAGAAACACGGAAATCGGAAACGATATGGAAGGGCTATATATCAAGGTCGAAGAAGATGATGTTGTACTGGAGCGCTATAAATTCGTGCGCGCGAGCTTCCTTGCAGCAGTAGACAACTCAGGGAGCCATTGGCTGGATCGACCGATCGTTGCAAACAAGTTGATCGAGGGAATCGACATGTTTGATGCGGAAGTGCATAGCTATGTCTAGTTTCAACTATCCATTAACGCCCAACTCACCGGATTGGCTGTTGTCCTGGGATTTTCTGCTAGAGCATGACTGGCTGCAACCATTAGTCGGATGTATGCAGGACGAAATCTATCACGCCGAAGGCGACGTAGCGACCCATACTCGCATGGTTTGCGGGAAGCTGGCTGAGCTGGATGAGTGGCGGCAACTTGATGCCACAGCTCGCACTGCAGTGTTTCTTGGTGCCTTGCTCCATGATATTGGCAAGCCTTACACCACACAAGAAACTGCCGACGGGCGCATTGCCTCTCCTGGGCATACAAAAAAAGGGGCGCACATCGCACGGCGTATTCTCTGGCGTGGCGATAGTTTCTTGCATGAGCCTCCTCCGTTTGCCGTTCGTGAAATGGTGGCAAATCTGGTGCGCTACTCTGGATTGCCGATTTGGTTTTGGCATAAGGCGGAGCCAGCGCGAGAAGTTATTGCCGCTTCCATGCGCGTGCGATGTGATTGGCTTGCATTGATGGCGGAAGCTGATTGCCTGGGGCGGGCTTCGAAACAAGACGACGATTTCCTTGAACGAGTGGCACTCTTTCGTGACTTCATCCAAGAGCAAAATTGCGTATCAGCGCCAAAGTCCTTTGCTTCTAGCCATACGCGTTTCAAGTACTTCCACAGCGGAAAGGACCTGATTGACTACGAGTTGTTTGACGACACACTATTTGAGGTGATCCTGATGTCGGGTCTGCCCGGGGCAGGTAAAGACAGTTGGGTCGAGGCCAATGCGGCTGACATGCCCTGCATCTCGCTCGATCAAATTCGCCGGGAACTATCTGTTGATCCGTCAGAGCCACAAAGTGAAGTAGCAAATGAAGGTCGTTCTCGCGCTCGAAACCTCTTGCGGTCGCGTACAAATTTTGTATGGAATGCAACTAACATAAGCAAGTCAGTGCGGGCGTCGCTGATTTCCTTCTTTGCAGAGTACAAAGCGCGAGTTCGGATAGTTTACGTCGAACCACCAACGTATTTGGACCTGCTGGACCGCAATCAAGCACGCGGTGATGAGGCCGTCCCGGAGCACATTATCGAACGGCTCGCCGACAGGCTGGAACCGCCGGACATCACCGAAGCGCATGTCCTCGACTTGGTAGTGAGTTAAAGGGTGTAAATGCACTGGAACTGGGCTTTGGAGGCAAATGTCGGCGGGACGCCGGCGCTCCTTATCTGAGCGCTCCCAGGGAAAGATAGGCGGCTTTAGAACGCGCCTGACTGTGTGGGCGCCTGAGTTGGCAACGCCTGGGTTTGCGCCGTTGAAGGTGTGCTGTGCGTTCCGTTGATGGCGGACATTCCTGCAAATGTGGCGCAGGCAAAAAGACTAACAAACACAACGATGGCCTTAAGGCTGATGGTCGGTTCTTTTTCTTCAAGTAGGCTCATAGTAAGGAAGTCTCCGGGAACAGATGCAAAGGGCTTCACAGTGGTCGCATGATCCATCAGACCACAAAGCTGAGCACATGTTCCGATATGGAGCCGAACGCAAAGTTTGTTTACGATCGCCGATCTTTTTCCAGCATAATTTGAGCGACTTTCTTCATATCATCCCCGAACAACGCCGTTTCTGCTCGACGCGTCTCGTCGTCCCTTGCCCGCAGTACCGATGAAGGACGGACAGTAATCATCATATAATCCGGCAGTCCAGAAGGATGAATTGTCCTTGTTGTTCTGTAACTCGTATTTTCTGCAGATCGTTTGTGCCGTCGTTGCGCCGAGGCACACGATAATCGTAGGCTTTACCGGGGCTATCTCTTCATCCAACCATGGTTTGCAAGCAGTTGCCTCCGAGTTTCTCTATTATTCGTTTTGTAATCGTTCATTTTTGTTTGCGATGACATGTGATCTAACTGAGCATAGGGCGCTAAATATACTGCGGAAGAGCGCATGGAAACTTGCTTCTAATGGTATACAACAGTCATGTTGGGGATCTCCCGGCACCAACAAACGGAACAAAATGTCGACGGAACATTCATTGTCGTCAGTAAGTAAAAAGGCATCGTATGTAGTGTCAATCGGTGGAACGGTGATGGTCGTATGAGAATTACAGCGGTAATCATATTGATTGGATTTCTAGGTTCTCCTGTCCATGCAAAGACATTGGAAGGAGGCGTTGAGAAATCAGACGTTGAAGGTCGTATTGGTGTGCGCATAAGCGGAGCGGGGCAAATCGGCAAAGTACATCGGGGCTCGCCTGCCGAAGCGGCAGGACTGAGGAAAGATGACAAAGTGACCAAGGTCGATGGGCAGAAAGATCGCATTGGTCATATCAGCGGCGAACCGGGAACCAGTGTGGAGCTCGAAGTGAAACGCCGCGGCGAAAGATTCTTGGTCGTCGTGGAACGAGTTGATCTGCGAAAGATCTATTATTGATCCTGCCCAGTTGAGCCGCTACTTTTCTCCGCCCATCAGGCGTTTCAACCAACCCATGAATGACGTGTCGGTGGTGCGCATTTTGTTGACTGTAATTCTCGCGCCCTTGGTTCTACGTCGAGCACCGATAACCAGATCATAGTACTTCGGCCGGGACTTCGCATCGAGCTCTGTTCTCAGAATCACATAACTGATTCCGTTCTCTCGCTTCCAGTAGGACAAGCGCAGAACTTTCCTTGACGCATCTGCGGCCGTACCGCCCATTACCCAGGCAGGCATCGGATTTTTGCCTTCACCCGCTTCTGCTGTGGATGCATTAAATTCCGGCTGTCCAATTTCTTGACTGATTTCACTGACTAATACTTCGAACTGTCCGAGCAGTCGCTCTTGCACATTACTGATTGCGTAAGAAGCCTGTTCGAGAACATGCTCTTTAGACTCGCTGATCCCAGCTTGTTCAAGAAGGCGATCTAGAAGAATGACTGTCGACATAACCGATCCCTGTGCTTGGATTTTATCACTGTCTTATCTACCCACCGCAGACGGTATCAGCGTATAGGAGGCTGACTGTTAAATTGCTGATAGTCCCCATAACCGGCCGCGGCAATCATAATTAGCAAGAACAACGCCCACGCAATGTTTTTGCCGCTCCATCGCTTATCTCCCAGAGTTGCTGGCAGAACGGAAAACCCTGCCAGTACTCCTGTAAAGAAGCCGCCGACATGAGCGGCGTTGTCGATTCCCTTTTGAGACAGTCCCCAGAGTAGGTTGAAGATGAGCAGAAAGACCACTGACCTGGTCGCGCTTTGAATGTAGCTCTTCTCAAAGCTACTGTTGTGTTCGCGAAAGATAGCCAGTAGCGCCCCAAAAGCACCGAATACGGCGCCGGATGCCCCGGCACTGAGAACATTCGGGTTGAAGTACAAACTGGCAACCGCTCCGCCCAGCCCAGCCAGTAGGTATATGACCAAGAATTTGCTGGTTCCATACAGCCGTTCGAGAATTCGTCCAACATCCCATAGGATGTACATGTTCATGGCGATGTGGATGATGCCAATATGCACGAACATGCTTGTAAAGGTGCGCCAGTATTCGCCAGTCAAGGCTAAAGGTCCATAATCCGCACCCCATTGGAGCAACGTCCTCTGGGTTGGCGACATGAAGGCTTGCCCGCCGGTGCTTGCGACCATTAATCCAAAGACTAAGAAGTTGATTGCCATGATTATCGGCGTGGCGGGTGCTTCTTTGAACCCTGCCATAAAATCGGCCTGAGCTTGCGCCTTTGGCGGCGGGCTCGGTTCACTATCAAGATCAATCTTGAAAGGTTGCCCTGTTGGTCCATTTGTGTCGTGGTCAGCCATGAATTCTCTAGGCACTGCTTTGCGATTAATCGTAAGCGGATTATCTCATCTGCGGAAGGAAAAAGTACTAACAAGCGGCACTGGCGGGAACAGATAGAATATTCTTCCGGATCTGGAACGCTAAAAGGCGGGGTTTTGGACACTACTGTCAATAATCAAGCGCAGACTGGGATTTGCCCGAAGTGCGGAAAGCAATTTCCGCAAAAGACCGGAACCTGTCCGTTCGACGGTTCACCGCTCAACCATGAACTGCCAGATCCGATGATCGGGACAATGTTGCCGCGGAACTACAGAATTACCGGCAAGCTCGGTCGTGGCGCCATGAGCGTGGTCTATAGCGGGGTTTATGAGCCCCTAAATCAGCCGGTAGCCATAAAGATCCTCAAGAGTCACTTGGTTTCGGACCAATCTACCTTCAAACGCTTTCAACAAGAAGCGAAGACAGCCGGCGCACTGGAGCACGAGAACATAGTTGGCATTCTCGATTTTGGTGTGACCGATCAAGGCGTGCCGTACCTGATAATGGAATTGCTCGAAGGCGAAAGTTTGACCGATAGGCTGAGGCGATCTCGAGGGTTGTCGTTAGATGCGGTGATATCACTGTTTTCTCAAGCCGCTGATGCATTGCAATATACGCACGAACGCGGAGTAATTCATCGTGACGTAAAGCCGAGCAATATCTTGATCGTGCATGAAGAAGGCATGGCGAAGCTGAAAATTGTCGACTTCGGTATTGCGAAAATGCAGACCACGCGCGGACCTGCTGGAGCGCTGGACCTTACGGCTACCGGGGAAGTTTTTGGAACTCCGCTTTATGTCAGTCCTGAGCAAGCCATGGGACGCACTCTCGATTGCCGTGCGGACATCTACTCGCTCGGGTGTGTGATGTATGAGGCGGTGGCCGGGCAACCGGCATTTAGCGGAACGACAGCCTTTGATGTGATTCGCATGCAAGTCTCAGACGATCCAATTCCACTGGGCGCAGTTCGACCGGATTTGAAAATTCCGCCATCTCTAGCCTTGGCAGTGACAAAGTCGATGTCGAAAGTGCCTGCCTCACGGTATCAGACAATGTCAGAACTTTTGGAAGATCTGCAGAAAGCGCGGATGGAGCTGAACAGTGAGACACGCGAATCGTCTAGTAAGGGATTATCAACCGTAAAGTCAACTGGGAAGTCCGATGACAAACTCGATCCTCTGGTGGTGTCACAACGCGCGAAGACTGCTCCTGTTTCAGCAGCAGGATCTAAGCAATTCAACGTGCTTTTGCTTCCTCTGTTAATGGCTGGCGTCAGCGGATTATTGGCGGGAGCCCTTATTCTGTTCGCGTTCGATTTCACAGAAAAAATGACACAGTCTCAGACCAAGTCTACCAATGATCATCGCATGGTGGTGGGCGACACTCGCGCGTCCTTGCCTCAACGGATACAGGTTATGGATCCTCAGGCGGTAGCGCTGGGGAAATCCGCACATGTTCAATATGAGAAAGGTAACTATGGTGCCGCGGAAGCGCAGTGCAAGAAAGCGATTGAAATTACTAGCAGTAAAGGGCAGAAATTAGGATCGGCGATTTTGCTCAGTGAACTGTGCTCAATCTATACAGCCCACAACAATCTGCCTGCTGCACTCGATGCCGGGCAAAAAGCAGTAGCGGTTTTACAGAAAGCCGATGCATCGCGCAAAGCGGATTTAGCGATCGCTTTGCGTTCACTAGGAATCGTTCATTATTATCTTCATCAGCCAGCTAAAGCGGAACCGCTACTGAAACAGGCCTGGCAAATTGACCAAGAAATTTGTGGTCCGATAAGTTTGGCTTGCGCAATTGATTTGTCCAATCTCGCTAGAGCGGAGGAGGACAATAAAAATTTCGATCGCGCGGAGGACCATTACAAGGAGTCAATAGCGATCTCCGAGAAAGTTTATGGACGGAGCGATCCGAGATTGGCAGAACGTATTGAAAACCTTGCCGCCTTTCTCGCCAAACGAAATCGGCAGGTTGAGGCGCGCACTCTTGAGCGGCGCGCGAAGCATTTGGCATCGGACAAATAAAGGCACCACAGCCAGCGGCGTTCTGCGGAGAAACGGCTTATGAGAGACTTTGTCCAATATATTGCTTCTCAGATGGATCTGCAGCCCAAGAAGCGATTTATGTTTGGCATTGTCGGCGCTCCTGGGTCCGGGAAAAGTACGTTGGCCAGTCATCTAGTGATTGAACTGAACGCTTACTTCGAAGAACCCACTGCGGTAATAGTGCCGATGGATGGTTTCCATTTGCCGAACGCTATTCTGGATCGGCGAAATTTGCGACATCTTAAAGGTGTTCCTGAAACTTTTGATGCGCAAGGTTTCGTCACGTTGCTGGCCAAGCTGCGCCAGAGTCCTTTAACCGAGACTCGCTGTCCATCATTTGATAGAAGCCTGGACGAACCGTCTCCCGAGTCGATTGTTGTGAAGGCGCATCAGAAGGTCATCGTCGTCGAAGGAAACTATTTGTTGCTACAACACGAGCCGTGGAAGCAAATTGGTGCCTGTCTGGATGAGATTTGGTTCTTGGATGTGCCATCGGACGTCATTATGCCGCGGTTGATTCATCGCCACGTTCTGGGCGGACGCTCGGAAGAGGGCGCCTTGGAAAAGGTCGAGGGCACCGATTTGCCAAATGCCAAGTTAATTGAGGCCAGCCGCAGTCATGCCACGCGGGTTTTGAAGCTTGGTGACGACGGGTCCTTCATCCTAGACTTGAGCTCTACTGTCTAAGAGTCGCTTTCGCCTGTTCTACCTGCAAATCGACCGTGTGTGCCAGCTGGTCTTCGTCTACGATGACTTCCTGCGTGTATGCCCGGTTGAGTGCATCGGTGGCGTCTCTCAAGGTATTGGCGGCCGCTGCCACGTTTCTATCCATTGCCCTGAGCTCTAAGTTGACCCGGGACATTTCGATTAAAGCGATTTCTAAAGCCTTAGCCAATGCTACAAGCTCACGAGCCAGATTAATATCTAGCGTCTCGGAGCTTGCCAGAGTTTCCTCTGCCTGCTGGATCAATTTATTTGGCGCCAAAGGGGAGAACTCCCATCGTGATTTCTTGCACATACTAGCACCACTGCCCGTCGTCGGTGGTGGAATCACGTAATGCAGCAGTCTTGTCATGGTTTCATAAGCTGTTATATGATGCCAAGCGTCAGGGCCGAATAATGGTCGGCTGCCTCCAGGCGATGAAAGAGAGACACTAGGGTTATGCAGATGACGTTGATCGATCCGACGCTCGGTACACTCGAGTTACTGCGAATGGCCGCGGAAAATCATCAAAAGAAAATCAGTCTTAGCGAGGACGAGCGCCTGTTATTGGTTTCGATGCTCAAAGAGCGTGGTCAGGATGAGCTTGAATACGGGCAAGAGATTGAAGTTGAAAACGTTCGCCTGGTGAGACGCGTCAACGGAGCTGTCGGCATTTACTTTAGCTAAACCTAAATTCGCCTCCGCTGTCGTCGCGGACGTGAAATTGTAGGGGTGTTGCTTGTTCTTTGCCGGAGTTGAAACCGTTGTAGGGGAGGGGCTTGTCCCCTCCCGTTTCGTGCTGTAGGGGAGGCTCGCGAGCCGCCCGTGCTGCTGCACTCCTTCAATTGGGAAAGCCGGGCGGTCACGAACCGCCTCAGACGGGGTCCGGCTTCGCCCAATTCACCGGCTTTTATGGTTTCACAAACTGCTAACACCCCAGCTGTACTGTTGTGGTCAAGAACTACCCAGTTCTATCCGGCAAGCAGTTAACTAGTTCACGCTTATTATCAAGCGTGGATTCGTGGCGAGCTGCAGCCTGACCAGTTGGCATGGTTGAGGGCGTTTCTAATGCAAAAATTCCAATATTCTGGTGCGACCGCACAGCTCACGTTTTTGGAGCTGGGCGAAGATATCTATAGAACCGAAAAGCCAAGCGCAGACGATATTCCAGTCTGCGGACCCGGCAGTCACCACAACGTCGTGGCCGAACTACAGCGGCTTATTCGTTGTGGCAGTTTTTCAGCTAATCGGACCGCTATTCGTGCGTTGATGCTGTCTGTCGCTCAGCCAACCCCGAAAGGCACTTTATCTAATCCACAAGCCGTACTGAAGGTGTGCCTATTCTTCTCAGCGAGCGATGAGGCTAACCGGCCCGGCTGCGCGCGCCTCAATCTACGCTTTAATCTGGCAACCGGTTCTCTGGAATTGCGTAGCTCGCACGGCACCCTGGAAACACTGCCACTGATGGTTAGCACAAGGTTCGCGCGCGCTGCCTGATCACGAGCAATTCCTTTGTGTGCGGCAGTGTTTCGCTGGGAACAATGCCAGAAGACATTTGGAGTTGATTGATTATGTCCGAGAAATTGCGCCCAGAGGACTCCGACAAACCAAGTACAGGTGGCGCACAGCTCCTCGAAGAACAACAAAGTGATGATTCCAGTCAACGGCTAGATGCCTTTCTCATTCAGACGGACGCGGGCAGATCTGTCGCGAAACTCCTTCCGATAACTTCCCTGTTAACCGAATTTCCGGCAAACTCAGAAATGGCAATGCTCGGCAAAGCATTTCTGCATGCCCCCAGCCAAGAGGCTCGCGATGCCTGCAAGCTGACTATGGCTGGCCAGTTAAAGGATGACCCCCGTGCGGCCCTTCTGTTTGACGCTTTATGCACACTCGAACTGGTGCAAAAACATGTTGTTGCGAAGAACAACCCGGTTCTGCCTTCGAACGAGAAGCAGTCCATAGTAACCGGCACATACACGGATCTGTTGATCGCCGAACAATCGGGCAGCAAAGCCGCCGCACTGGTGCTGCAATCGTGCCCGTCTGTCGCCGTTAGTGATTCCGTAAAGTCGCTCTG
>Ga0163152_10002790_pt1 | contig 23935 bp, 17 predicted proteins | sample OliLakLV19MP8IB2_FD_148635 | JGI IMG/M metagenome (GOLD analysis project Ga0163152, IMG submission 148635) | Freshwater microbial mat bacterial communities from Lake Vanda, McMurdo Dry Valleys, Antarctica - Oligotrophic Lake LV.19.MP8.IB-2 | ecosystem: Environmental > Aquatic > Freshwater >...
GCCGCGTGCCGTCGGCAACCCCGTTTCCCCGATGATGCCGCCCCTGACGGGGCTTGAGATTTGTTTGGCTGCGTTTCTACAACGATGCCGCGCCTACGGCGCTGACCAGCGCCGTAGGCGCCTGCGGCTCACAGAGCCGCGCTCCGGGGGAGGTCTCCTTACATCTCACCCACTTTCAATCACGCCCTAATTCCGCGCCCGCCGCGATGAATCCTCGCGTCGCGACCGCAAGTCCGGCATCATTCGAGGATCATGGCAGAGCAATTATCAGCGGCTTGAAGGCGTGACGACGCCCTCGCCCAATCACGGTCAGGTGGAGTTCAAACCGCGACGTCGGCAAGTGGACCTGCGTCTCGTGCCCGCAGGCTTTGCCGTGATCATTCTCGTGGGCGCACTGCTTTTGATGTTTCCGTGGGCGCACCAGCCCGGCCATTCGCTCGGCTGGCTGGACGCGCTGTTCCTTTCCACCTCGGCGACGTGTGTGACGGGACTGACCACGGTGAACCTGGCCGAGACGTTCAACGGATTCGGCCCGGCGGTGTTGCTGGTGCTCATTCAGGCGGGCGGACTCGGGATTTTCACGGCGAGCATTTGCTGGATTTGTCCGGTCAACACCTGCTGCCGACGAGAGAGGTTTTGCTTTTGTTCGCGAAGTTGAGATGCCTTCCATGTCTCATATATTCCCGCTCCAACAGCGACTATAAGTGTGGCTCCCATGAGAGTTTTTTGCACTGTTGTCATAGAGACGGTTTTAGCAGCGACAATCGTGGTTGAAGTGGTAACTGCGCCCACGGCAAGTGTTGCGGCGGTTAAAATCGGAATTGCCAATCCTACGGGAGCGGATTGAACCGCGTGAGTGGAGATACCAATGGCGATGGCGCTCGATCCGACGGTCACTCCGCGTTTGGTGAAAAAATCGCGCAAACGTTCAACCGCGCGGCTGACTCGCTTTTGCACCGCATCTTCCGTGGTAACGAGTATGGCTCCAACTTCGCGCAAAGATTTGTTCTCAAAATACCGTAACAGTATGGCGGTACGATCTGCTTCGTCGATGGCTTGCATTGCTTCGTCCAACAGCGGCTCGATGTAAACCCATTCGGTGGAAGGTGCGTTCATGGAATTTAACTCCGTGGCGATCTGTTCACGCATCTGACGGCGGGCTTCGTGTCGAACCGCATCAATCGCGGTGCGGCTCGTCACTTGATAAAGCCAGGCGGTAAGGACCGTGTCAGGCTTGAGAATTTTGGTGTGGTGGGCGAGCTGGATGAAGGTGACTTGTGATACTTCCTCAGCTAGTTGCGGGGAACGAACCTGGCGGAGTGCGGCAGAATAAACCAGATCGAGATGTCGCTTGACCAATTCAGCGAAAGAGTCTTCAGCATCGTGCGAGGCGTAGTGCGCGAGGAGTTCCAAGTCAGTTTGGCTCATGTTCAGAAGATTAACGTCGCCGGGAACCAAAATCCGCCAAACAATTCCTCGAATCTTTACACCTTGGTTCCCGTCAGTTTCAGGATTTTGTCGAATTCGTTTTTTTTGACCGGTGAAACCGAGAGCCTGGAATTTTTGGCCAGAACCATTTCCTTAAGTTCCGGGTCCGATTTGATTTCCAGCAACGTCAGAGTTTTAAACAACGGCTTGACCGCCTGGAGATCAACACAAACCCAGCCTTCCTCATCTGCTGTCGGGTCGGGGTACGCCTCCCGGCTCACCTGGGCCAGGCCGACGATTTCCTTGCCTTCGTTGCTGTGATAATAGAAAGCAAGGTCCCCTTTTTTCATGGTTTTAAGGTGGATGCGGGCCTGCGAGTTGCGCACACCGGTCCAGGCGGTTTCCTTGTCTTTTACAAAGGTTTCCCATGCGTAGGAGGATGGTTCCTGTTTTACCAGCCAGTATTGTTTTGCCATAAATTGTTCAGATTTAAGTTGTAGTCCGAACGGGGTGAAGTTGAAGCAGAAAGTTTAAATCTGTGCAGGAAAAATGGCGTGACGCTCGGAACTCCCGCCACACCCCGGAGAATCGGGTGTGATTAAAACTGGGTGAGGCCTCCCCCGGAGCGCGGGTCTGTGACCCGCAGCATATGGCAAAACCTGAACGTACGGAACCTCCCCTAACCCCGACAGTTGCCGCCTGCTGCGGCTCTGGAGTCATACTTCTGAGGTAGGGCGCGTCACTCCGTGCGCGCCGGTTTGGAATGAACTTGAGCGAAGACCCGGGCGATGCGGATGAGGCGGGAGATTTCACGCGAAGACACAAAGCCGCGAAGGTTCAATTCCGTATCGATCCTTTGCTTGTTTCAAAGCATTCTTCGTGGCAGAGTGCTGCGGCTCACAGAGCCGCGGTCCCCGGAGCGCGGGTCTGTGACCCGCAGCGCTCTGCCATTCCCGAAATTACGGCGGAACCAGCAGCGCAATAACTCGCAAAGCTTCAAACACAAAGACACGAAAGCCCATGGAACAGCGCACCTTTTCGCGATCAATTTGAAGTTTTCAAGCTGTCTGCGTGAATCCAGCGCTGCGGTTCACAGAACCGCGGTCCGGGGAAGTCTCCTTACATCTCACCCACTTTTAATCACGCCCCGGAGAATCCGACGCAAAGAATGTCCGTTGTTTCTTTCTCCAGAAGTTCGTAAAAATGCCTGGTGAATCTGGCATCCAATCTCGTCCGCATTCAGGAACGAATCGAAAAAGCCTGCCGGAAATCCGGACGTGACCCGAAGGAGGTGCAGTTGATGGCGGTGAGCAAGGGCCAAACTCCTGCCGCGATAAAGGCAGCAGCCGACCTCGGTCTCACGCTTTTTGGGGAAAGCAAAGTTCAGGAAGCAAGAATTAAAGCCTCTGTTTGTTCCGGCCGGTTGCACTGGCATATGATCGGGCATTTGCAAACCAACAAATGCCGGGACGCAGTCGCAGCTTTTGAAATGATTCAGAGTGTGGACAGTTTGAAACTGGCGGAAGAGCTCCAGAAACAGTGCCAACGAGCCGGCAAGACCATGCCGATTTTACTCGAGGTGAATGTCGGGGGTGAATCTTCCAAATTTGGTTATCCTCACGGTCGCGTGCTTGAAGAATTGAACGCTTTGAATGATTTTCGAAAGCTGGAGATTCACGGGTTGATGGCCATAGCTCCCTATTCTGAAGATCCGGAGAGGGCGCGCCCCCATTTTCGCAGGTTGCGCGAGTTGAAAATCGAGGCGGAAAACATCCTGGGCGCCGGGCTCGGTCATCTGAGCATGGGAATGAGCGGGGATTTCGAAATCGCGATTGAGGAGGGGAGCACGATGGTGCGGGTGGGCGCACTGCTGTTTGGCGCACGTTCCATTCAGAAAAATGCGAACCCCAAAGTTGAATAATCAGCTGAAATCTGGTTAGATTGATTTATGGAATTGTCGGTTGAAACGTTTAGACCAGAAATCTCTGAAGCATTACAATCGTATGACAAATACATCATCTGCCTGGATAAGACCCCGGATGAGTGTGAGTCCTCGCTCTCATCGCTGATGGAGAAGGCGATCAAGGCATATGAAAGCCGCGGCGCCAATCTGCGTCACGGGATCGCGCTCGACAAACAGGTCACCATTATCATGAGCCAGAGCGATGGTGAACGTCCGCTGTGCGGGATCTACTTCAACCTCCATTCCCCTTACCGCAAAAAAATAGCGCCGCGCACATCCAAGATCAGCTGAACTGGTCATACGTTCCGGCGCGTCGCGACGCAACCACCTCCCAGCGGGCGCTGCTTTCGGGCCTGGAATCGGAATTGTTTAATCCTCTCTGACTTCATCCTGGATCTGCGGGTCGCCTGCAAGGATGTCGGCAACGGTGTTGGTGTCTTCCTCTGGACCGGTGACCCTTAATTCGGCAATCCTGAGTCCGTTCCGATAAGCAAAGATTCTTTGATCCGGACGCGGGATGGGGCCGAGAGTGTAATTGACCACCACGAACCTTCCCGGCTTGTTGACATGCGCGATGCGTCCGACCGGTTTCAGATTTGGCGTGAGGACGATGTTGGTGGAGTCATCGCTGGAGCGTTCCGCCGTCTTCGTTTTTGAACCTGTCCGGCATCCCGACACCGCCAGTGCAAGTGTCAGCAAGCAAATAAATAACGGGGATGAAAATGAATGGCAGAGCTGCGGCATCTTTTTTTGCGGATATTGTCTGGGCATATTTTTAAGCAAGCACTCCATTAAATCCGCGGAACCTCGGGCGTCAATGCTGCTGTGATTCGAGAAATTCATCCGCACGTTTGCGCAGTTTGATCCAACGGACATCCCATTGAACCCATCCGGCCTCCCATTGTTCTCCCGAGAAAACTTTCTTTGAATCCTTCATGATCACGCCTAGCCGGGGAAGGATTTTTTGAATCGCCTCCTGGTCTTTCCATCGCAAAAAGGCGTCGAGGAGATTGAGCTGGTTTTCCGGATAGTTGGAGCTTCCCCTTGCGGCGGATTCCAGATGCACCCTGGCCTTGGCCTTATCTCCGACGCTCGCGGGCCAGCCTGGCGCCTCCAGATACAAGAGCCCCAGGTTGCGATCCGGTCCGTGATGGTCAAAACCTGGATCCAATGCCAGGCAGCTTTTGAACTGACGTTCCATCTCCTTGACGATTTTTAGCGCACCAAGAGTTTTCGTCTGAGCCACCTGCCCCAGGTTCATTCCCAGGTAATAAATCGCGCCGACATTGGTTGAGTTTTTTTCCAGGATCGTGCGGGCCGTTTTCACTCCTTCCTCTCCGATCCTTTCGCGGTCCTGGTCGCTCCTGGAAAAATCAGCCCAGTCGAAACAAGCCAGCGCAAAGTTCACCCCGTTTTCAGCCGACGAGTCTTTGAGATAGGCTGATTTTTTTTCGACGTAGATTTTTTCCGCCCTTCTTCTAAATAAATCCGGGTTGCCTCGGGATTCCTCAGCGCAACCAAAGGCGGTCCAAAATGCCAAACATAAAACCATGTAGGTTCTCATACTTCCGCCAGCAATCTATCCCACATTTGCCCTCAGTGCGAACCCTTACTCAAAGCGGGTGGCACCACATGAACATGGGACGTTGGAACAGGGTAACCCCCATTGCGGCGACATCGATCCCGCGTAGCATGGAATTCTGGCTTTCGAGCCTCAAACGGACGGGTGTTCGGTGGGCGTTGTTGGCTTCAGTTCCGAGCGTGGCAAATCTCGTAATCGCGTCGCCCGGCTTGTTCCTAGTGGCGACGACGGCGGAACTCTGTAGTTTTCGCCAGGTCACAAAATTTATTTGAACACAACGAGGCTGGTTTGGTGTTACGGATTTCAGGCTCCGCTAAAGCCGCGCGCTCCGGGTTTGTAGCATTTGCCAAGGCAACGGTGCGCCGACGGAACGGGGCGGTGTCGTCCCCGAACAGCAACAGATTAATGCTGCAAATTCGTGACTTCGCGGCGGACTATTCTTCCGGTTTATTTTCTTGTTCAAACCGAACAGGCCAGTCGATGGATTTCCTGGGTGTAACTGATGCCCAGGAATGCCTTGTTGATGCGGCTTTGATCGAGCAGGTGGCGCATGTCCCTGAAATCACCCTCCTCGACGGTTCGCTGGATTTCCGAATTCAGGTTCAACATTTTTTCACGCCACGCCTGCTGCGAAAAGAACACGGCATGGTTGTGTAACAAATGCGGTTTTCCCGCGGTGTTGTCAGGATGCCGATAAAACGCCGCATCCACGTCTGCTGAATTGAAATGAGAGAGGTCTGCGGTCAGGTCCACCCCGATGCCGCACAATAGCCCGGTGACGTTTCGCAGCCGTGGCGCGCGGTCTCCGGAAAACCATTCTGCAATATTGGATGAATGAACAATGGTCTTTCCATTGGCCGGTTGGAAACGGAGGATCGGTGATTTGCGAATACCAGCTCCATAGACTTCGGTGAATTCCGCCCGCCCGGCGATGGAGACCACCCCCCGGTAATCCGGGCGACGTTTTTTTGCCGCTTCAAAAATCATCCGATAAAGGCTATCGATGCTCATGCCGTCGGGGTCCGTCGTTTCCAAGAGAAAACATTCGTTAAAGCCGCCTTCAACCTTGGCGTTAAAAACAGTCCGGAGCGTTATTGTCCGACTCGACTTGCGGGGGATCAAAAAATCAGGCGTGTCATGGCCGTCGGTCGGAAGCCAGACCATGGTTCCCCCGATGGTGATCATTTCGCCCATGATCGGGAAATAATCCTCCACATCTTCGCCAAGTCCGCCGCAACCGATGGAGAATTCAGTCTCCGAAAAAGCTTTGGAGGCGATCCCGTTTTCAGTGATGCTGGCGTGCAGGACTTCTTTCACGTCACCGATGATTTCCACCCTGCCTTGAACTTGCGGGCGGCCCGGAACGACCTTGAGTTTGAACTCCGGAGTTTCCCAGGTTTCGAGTGAAGCCCAGCTTCCGAACAAATGTTTTTCCCGAACCCGGGCTTCGCATATTGTCATGGCCTCCGATTGTGTTTGAGCCATGGGAAACAATGTTCCCATCCCGGAGATCTCGAAAACTCCACGGCAATAGTCCTGAAGGTTGCAGAGCACCATGGTTCCACCACGTTCATTGAATTTCTTGTATAGGATGGTGAACACCCTCAGACCGGCGCTGCTGAGGTAGGGCACATCTTTCAGATCGATGACCGCCGCCAGGGCTGTGCTTTGTAGCGCTTTCTCCATCGATTCGGAAAATATTTTCGATCCAAACGCGTCCAATCTCCCGCTTAAAACCACGAGCAACACGTCAGGAGTCGGTTCGGATATCGCACATTTGATTTCGCCTGCATTCATGGGCCGACAATAGGCCATGGTGAGGCGGTGATGCACAAGGCCAAAAACTATCTTTGCCCGGTCACCGAAGGTAAGGCTCGTCACTCCGTGCGCGGCGAACTTTGCTGCTCAACAGAATTGACCCGGGTCTGCTCACTTAAATTGACCCAGGCTCCGTGGGCTTAGGTTGCGGATTTGATTCAGTTCATACGCATGAACGCTTGTGAATGCCCTGTAAATCGACCACGCAGCCCCTGGGAAGCCCTGCTCTTTGGAAAGGAAAAGTCGTTCATCAGGTGGCTCAGTTTATCTGAGCAGAAGTGGGTCAATTTAAGTGAGCGCCAACGCGCCGAAATGATTTTTTACCACAGGCTACACTTGGAGCACAAAAAACGAGCAAACCAGCGCTGAGTCCGCTTTAATTTTCAACAAATCCTCTTCTACTCGATCCCGCAGAGACGCGTTCTGCTTCAGCGGCTTCTTGGAGACTCCGTTGGTATTCATATGGCTCCAAACAAATTCGTCCGGATTCAAATCGGGAGCGTAAGTTGGCAGTCGATGCAGTTCCAGGCGGCCCTTCAAACCCTCCACATAGGCCTTTGCCGCTTTGGCAGTATGAGCGGGATGCCCGTCCATAATCAGAAATACCTTTTTGCGCCCCTTCATAAAGTTCTCCAAGAAGAGTACAAAGGATTCCGCGTTTAGCTTGCCCTCATAGGTATCTTACAAGTTTTGAGTCCAGTTAATTCCTACGGCTTAAACATGCGGTAAAACCCCGCTGCATTAGTCCGATCAACAAAGATCCGATTGGTTCCTGGTGCAATGGCCGTCCAGTTGGTTGAAGTCAAGTTTGCGGACCTCTGGAGGCTGTATCCCACAAAATTCGTCGGATAGGCCACTTCCCAGCTTCCACCTTTTGACTGAAGGACCAGGAAAGGATCAAGGCGAGTTGCCACCAGACGCAAGGCCTGCTTGCCGTCCGCCCGGTTGACCACCCGCCAATTGAAATGCAAGCCATCCCCCCAGATCGGACCGCGTATCACCAAATCGTGAGTGATAATGTTGGACGCAACTACGACATCGAAGATCGCTCCCAATACGGGTTGGAAGGTGCCGGTAACGAGCTTTGGATCGCTCGGGTTGAAGAATCCGAAACCGATGACGCCTCCGAGATCAGCTCGCCCGCTAACGAATAGTTGGTCATATTCCTGTGAGCCTGTGCCGGCCGTATTCAGTCCGGCAATTGCGATGGCCATGCCTGCGCCAAATTCCTGGTTATAGTCCCCGGTCACGGTCATGACGCCGGTGAATGACGGGACAACTGCGGCCTTGATACTTTGAAAGGGCGTTTTTCCTCCGACCGTGGAGGAGTTCTGCGTTTGGAAAGTCCCGCCATCATTCCCGATGAGACTGCCACCATCGTTTCCAATGAGACTGCTGCTATCATGGCTAATAACGCTGCCGGAATCATGGCTAACAATGGGGGAATTACCTGTGGTCAGAGCACCCGAGGCGAGGATTGATTGCAAGGTCCCACTATCGTTCCCAATGAGGGAAGCCGCATCCAACCCAATAAGCGTCCCGCTATCGTTTCCGATGAGAGAAGCGGCATCGAAGCCAATGAGATTTACCGAACCGATCACTTCGCCTGGCAGGAGAAGCTGACCGTTTGGCCCTACGTTCAGCCCCGGGGTTGTTAGAGTCTGACCTTCTGCAATGGTCAATTGTATCGATGCGTTTTGCGCCGCCGCCAGAGTGATTGCCGCTTTGGCCAAAAGATCGAAGAACATCCCATTGTTGATGTTTATATAAACAAATGCCTCCGAGAGTGCTTGCATATAAACTTCCACCGGGTCTTGCAGCTCAGGAATGCTCAGAAGTCCATAGTTCCCGCTTGGTAGCGGAATCACATCGCGCGGCAATGCTGGCCCCACGGTAAATCGCCCATAAGCACCCGAAGCGAGGTCGGCGTAAGTGGGCGCTGCGGCGATCACCCGGAAATACCTGTCCCCCAGCGGAATCTCGGAGGTAACGAGTGTCCACTTGGAACCTACATGCGTCATCTGGCCGCCCCCTGGCAAATCGCTCCAACTGCTCTCGTTCTGCCAATCTGTGGTCGATTGCACACGCAACCGCTGATCTGGGAAAAGAGAAGTTTGAACGATGTTAAATGTCCATTCTGTTCCGGTCCTCAAAGGTCTGAGGGTTTTCGCGCTCAACAAACCTTCGTAGGCGGCGAATCCTTCCACCGTAACTGGCCCGATATAATCTGACGTTTCATTCGGATATTCTGGGGCGGACGCGATTACCCGGAAATAGCGTTTCCCAGCCAAAACGGCTGGGCTATTGAAAGTCCAATTCGAATCAAGCCGACTCATGGTGGCACCTTCAATCACGTCCTTCCAACTCGATTCCTGGTTTGGGGTGAGGGTTGATTGAACCCGCAGCCGCAAGTCGGAAACCGTGGATGCCAGAACGGCGGTGAACCGCCAGGGATTACCTGTGTGAATCGTCGCACCTGTCATGGTTGGGGTGGAAGTGAAACCACTTATGGAAAAAGCGGGCGAGTACTTCACCGTTACCAATACGTCAGCACGTATCTCCTCACCGAGACTGCCATAAGCGATTGCGATAATATTGTAGTCGCCGTTGGCCATTGTCGTGTTCCGAAACTTTCCACCGATTCTTGGCAGCGACCCGACGCTGACCCATGATTGCGCGGCGAAATTGTAGGTAGTTGGTAAAATGGCGCTGCTCTTTTTGGAGGCCCAACCCAGCTCCGTCCAAAAAGCGCCGTCCGACAGACGGATGATGTAGAGGTTTGGATTGCCCACAAAACCGAAACCGGAGACACGAATCGCCTGGAGATCACCGATGGTGCTGAGATGCGGCGGTGACTTGATCACCAACTGTGGTCCGAAAACGTAGGCCGCTCCAGCCTCCCTGGCGCTGTTGTTACTGCTGTCGCCATTGATCCCTCTGGAGGCACCATCCTCCCCATACGCCCCGACCACCACGGTGTTGCCCGAAACGGCCACCGAATAACCAAACAAGTCTGGTTCAAAGGAGTTAAAGGGGGCGGTTGCGTCGGTGTTGCCGGCCTTCAAATAAGACTGTTGAGTCCAGTTGGTTCCGCTGCGCACGAAGACGTAGGCGGCGCCGGCCTGAGGCATGGTGTTGTCATCTTGACCGGTGGGATGGTTGACGCCGATGGCGTTCGATGCCTCGCCATACGCTCCGACCACCACGGTGTCATCGGACACCGCCACAGACTTGCCGAAGTAGTCGAATCCGCCGGTGTTGCTGGCTTTCAGATAAGCCTGCTGCGCCCAGATCGCGCCGGTGCGTAGAAAGACATAGGCGGCACCAGATTCATTGGCGCCATTATTCTTCTGATCACCATTGCTGCCGGTGGCGTTGCTATCCTCTCCACGAGCTCCGATCACCACCGTGTCACCCGAAACAGCCAACGCATCACCAAACTCATCCGCAGAGCCGGTGTTGCTCGCCTTGAGGTAGGCCTGCTGGCTCCAGGTGGTCCCGTTGCGCACAAAAACGTAGGCCGCACCGGCGCTCAGAGCGCTGTTGTTTCCCTGTCCGGTCGGGTGATTCACGCCTGTTGAGCTGCTCGCCTCGTTCTTGGCGCCAACCACCACGGTTTCATCCGACACCGCCACCGAGGAGCCAAAATTGTCGAAGAATCCGCCATTGCTCGCTTTCAGATAAGCCTGCTGGCTCCAGGTGGTCCCGTTGCGCACAAATACATAGGCGGCACCGGAATTCAAATTGCCGTTGTCGCTTTGGTTCCCGTTGAAACCGGTGGCGCTGCTGTCCTCGTCCGGCGATCCAACCACCACTGTGTCGTCGGACACCCCTACTTTGAAACCAAACCGGTCGCCACCAGTCCCAGTATTGCTTGCTTTCAGATAAGCCTGCTGGGTCCAATTCGTTCCGTTGCGCACAAAAACGTAGGCGGCGCCGGCATTGGGAGCGTTGTTGTCGCCTTGATTACCATCGACCCCGGTGGCGTCGCTGTCCTCTCCATAAGCCCCGATCACCACCGTGTCGCCCGAGACCGCGACCGAGAAACCGAAGGCGTCCGCCGCCTCGGTATTGCTGGCTTTGAGATAGGCCTGTTGCGTCCAGGAGAGTCCGCTGCGGACAAAGACATAGGCCGCGCCGGAAAATGGGGCGTCGTTGCTGTTGTGACTCGGATCGCCATTCACCCCGGTGGCGTCGTCGTCTTCCCCATCCGCTCCGATAACCACGGTGTCGCCCGACACAGCGACCGAGACACCAAAACGGTCCTCTGCCGAAGGATTGCCGGACTTGACATATGCCTGCTGCGCAAACGTGGGATCAATGGTGAGCGGGTAAAGCGCCGCGGCTTCATTCACGGCCAGCGTCACCTGTCCGTCAGCGGCCTGCATGACGGCGGGAAATTCCACGCCATTTGCGTCCCACACTTTCAAACGACTGTAGGCGAGAACGGTCTGCCCCGCGGCGTTCAGAAGTTCGATGCTCTGCCCGTTAGCTGCGGCTCGTGGCGTCAGGTCGCCTGCGACTTCCAACACCAGCCGCAAGGGTTCGTTGCGAGGGTTGCCTCCCGGACGCCGGGCCAGCGTGAATCCATGCTCCAAACCTCCCGGCGTGTTGTGGTACCATTCCGTGAGCTGCAACGCATCCCGGCGCAATTCCACCCGCTGTCCCTCCGCCATGATCTGCCCTGCGGGCACGATGGTTTGCACGGTATAGCCAAGACTTGCCAGGCGCCAGGAAACCGAGTGTGTCGCCCCGCCCGTCTTGACATCAAAACGCAATCCATCCGGCGTGAAAGTGCTTTTAATGCCATGGGCGGAATTTTGTGCCCGGGCTTTGTCGCCGTCCGCGGCTTTGACCGCGTAGCGGGCACCTGTGAGAGCAGCCCCAAGCGATTCATACTGTCCGATGTTTTTGAGATGCTGAAGCGCGGCGTCGCCCGAGGGCGGCGAGGCGTGGGTCAACAAGGCGGTCGAGACGAGAAGAAGCAATGATTTATACATTTAAACTCGGATCTGCCCGAGGCAACCTCCACTCACATTCACGGCGTGATCCCGCACTATGGCCACCATGTTGCGCTGCCCATCGCTTACTGAGGGGACGGCAGGATAAACTACCCATCCCGACGGCGGCACGGGCGCATCCGCTTCGTTGTTCACTCGGTCAGAGGCCGCTTTGGGCATCTTCCCTCGTTCGCGCCTCGCGGCTACACCCGTGGCGCTCGTCGCTATATGTATCCTATCCAACCATCCCCTCAGTAACTGGTCGAAAGCGTGGTTACCCTGATTCCGAAATTCGACCAGCACTTGTTCCTGTTTGGCGGAGAACCAGATCCTCACCCCATCCTCCAGACAGCCCACGACCGCTTTCTTGACTGCGGTGTAAATGGGTGGTTCGGCATTCTCTTGAAATGCGATCCATTCCTGACGACTCAGCCACTTCATGAAATCTGCAGGGCTGCACCGGGGATCAACACTATTTCGGTAGCCATCAAGTCGCGAAGGCTTGCTCGGCTTTTCCTTGAGTTCTCTCTTGATGCCCCGGGGTATGTCCCAAAGCCGGCCAGTGCCGTAATAAGAAATTAACGGCAACACTACATTGGCGTCATTGCCGCTACGAACCGCCTGCGCTTGTTTCTCGGCAATGGTTTTGATGGTGGAGGCTTGTTTGGTCGTCGTTCGCCCCATGCGTCCGCGCAATGCCCGTTCCCATTTCAAGGATTCGCCATTCACTATTCCTATAGGGCACCAACAGCGGTTTGCTCAACTTCTTCAAAACGGAAGTCGCCATTCGATCCCTGCGGAAGCACTCGAACGTCCAAAGCGAGCAAATGTCTTTTGTCGAAACCACGGATGCCCAGAAACCATGAACCGGTTGCCACCGCCAAAGCCTCCAGCAACGACGTCTTGCCCGCGCCGTTGTCGCCCACGATGAGATTGAACGCAGGCAAGAAACGAAAAGTCGCATCGTCGAAACAGCGGAAACCTTGAGTTCTTCAATGCGCATAACGGTTTACACTAACCCGATCCAGCAGCGCTTCGCACGTCAATCTTTCCGGTGACGGCGGCGGTGCGGTGTTCCTCCAACCTATTCAGCGGTCGCTACAACGCAATCGCCCGGCTCGAATCGCCCTCCATATTGGCAGGGCGCGCATTTTCTGTCCCTAAATCATGCGGAAATCTCGTTGGCGGAAACGGCTCCTTTTCAAAAGAGTCGCGTTGCGCCCCCGAATTGTTACTCTGGGCCTCATGCTGGACCGCGCTCAACGAGACCAATCCGCTTCGCCCGGCGCCGTCTTCGCCACGACGCACTGGAGCGTGGTGCTGACCGCAGGTCAAGGTGAGGAAAAGGCCCGCGACGCGGCTCTGGAAAAACTCTGCCGAACGTATTGGTATCCACTCTATGCCTATGCACGGCGCAAAGGTTCCGGGCCCGACGATGCCAAGGATCTGACCCAACAGTTTTTTCTTCGCTTATTGCAAGGGAATCGGCTGGCTCTTGCGCACCCGTCGCGCGGAAAATTTCGAACGTTCCTGCTGAGCTCCTTCCAAAATTTTCTGGTCAACGAATGGACCAAGACTTCGCGAGAAAAGCGCGGGGGTGGCCAGGAGTTTCTCCCGCTGCAATCGGAAGACCCGGAGAATCTTTACGCATTTGAACCCGCTGATGCGCGCACGCCGGAAAGCGTCTATGAAGAACGTTGGGCCGCGACGGTCATGAATCAGGCTCTGACTCAGTTGAGCGGCGAATATGCCGGTGGCCGGGAAAAGTTATTTAAGATGCTCCAGGGTTGCGCGTGGGGTGAGAAAGCGGATCAACCGCTGGCAGGCGTGGCCTCCATGCTCGGCATGTCCGAGGGCGCGGTGCGCGTCGCGGTTCATCGCCTGCGAGGCCGCTATCGCGAATTGTTGCGCCAGACCATCGCTCAAACCGTGAGCAGCGAGAACGAGGTGGACGATGAGCTTCGCCACTTGATCCAGATTGTTTCGCGCCGCGCGATGTAACATTTCGCGAGTCACGCTGTAGCAATGGAGTAGAAGCCATGAGCACCGCGTTCGAATCCAAATTTTGCCTGAAGTGCAACCAGCCCCTGGGCGGCCTGGCACCGAGTGGGCTCTGCTCGCGGTGTCTGCTGACAACCGGGTTGGACAAAACTCAAATCGTGACATTGACCATCGACGGTGAGGCGGCCCCGATACCCTCAAAGTTCGGTGATTACGAACTATTGGAGGAAATCGCCCGCGGTGGAATGGGCGTTGTCTATCGCGCGCGCCAAGTGAGCTTGGGCCGCATCGTCGCGGTGAAAACGCTTTTGGCCGGATCGATGGCGGGAAAAGATTTCATTCAACGCTTCCGCACCGAAGCCGCCGCCGCCGCGAGCCTGCAACATCCGCACATCGTTGCCATTCACGAGGTCGGCTTTTCCGAAGGGCAGCACTTTTTCGCGATGGATTACGTAGATGGGCTTACACTCGCCCAACTCGCTGCCAAAGGTCCGTTGTCAGCCCGTCAGGCGGCCACGTATCTCGAATCCATCGCTGGGGCCATCCACTTCGCTCACGAGCGGAACGTGCTCCATCGCGATCTTAAGCCGTCGAATGTTTTGATCGATTCGGCCAACAATCAGCCGCGCGTGACAGATTTTGGTTTAGCCAAGCGCCTGGACGGCGAAACCGACCTCACGCTGAGCGGCCAGGTGCTTGGCTCGCCACAATTTATGTCACCCGAACAGGCGATGGGCAAACGTGGCACGGTGGGCAAATGCAGCGATGTCTATTCTCTTGGCGCGATTCTCTATCATTTGCTGACGGGCCGTCCTCCGTTCCAGGGGGAGACGCTCACCGAGGTGCTTCATCAAGTCGTGAACAACGAACCTCTCGCGCCGCGTCTTCTCACCCCACGCCTCCCGCGGGATTTGGAAACGATCTGTTTGAAGTGTCTCCAGAAGGAGCCGGAGAAACGCTATCCGACCGCGCAACTCCTGGTGGACGATCTCGGCCGCTTCCTCAAGGACGAACCAATTCAGGCGCGACCGGTCAGCCAGTTTGAAAAAGCGTGGCGCTGGTGTCGCCGCAAACCGGCTCTGGCCGGTCGCGCCTGAATTACCGCAGTCCTTCTGCTAGCTCTTGCGATTGGCGCGCCGATTGCCGTCTGGCGCATCAATTCAGAAAAGGGTCGCGCAGAAGAGGAAGCCGCGTCCAGGCAGGTGCAACTCTACGCCGCCGAGGTCAATCTTTCGGGTGAAGCCCTCGCGGAGGGTGACCTCAATCGGGCGCGCGAACTGCTGGCCAGGCAGATTCCAATGCCAGGCGAAACCAACGACCTTCGCAGCTTCGAGTGGCGTTACCTTTGGCGCCAATCCCAAAGCGCGGAACTGACGACCCTCGGACAACACGAAACCGCAGCTCACGGTGTTCGCTTCTCGCCAGCCGGATCGCTCCTGGCTTCTTCAGAAATCAAAGGAACAGTCAAGCTCTGGGATTACCAGACACGCAAGCTCGTCGCCACCCTGCGCGACACAACGATTCAACCGATGGACGGCAATGACTGGGCCGTTAAGCCGCTCGCATTCTCACCGGATGGCGCCCGCCTCGCGGTGGGAGTTGGGAGGGAAATAGTCCTCTGGGATGTCGCCTCCCATCAGCGCATCGCGGTGCTGAACGGTCACACGAAGCGGGTAAATTTTCTCGTCTTTGCGCGCGGCGGCAAAATCCTGGCGAGCGGCGCTGACGATCAGCAGGTCAGGCTATGGGATATCACCTCAACTAAACCTCGTGAAATGGCTGCCTTGCCCGCAGGCTTTGATGTCAGTTGCGTGGACATCTCCCATGATGGAAAAACGTTGGCGGCTTCAGGCAGCAGCCTGATGATCAAGCGCTGGGAACTATCGAATCCTGAAGCGCCCGTCGAAATGCCTCCTCTTGAAGGCAAGGGAGGACACTCGGCCTGGGTCAACGCCATCGCATTTTCTCCGACCACGAACCTGCTGGTCTCGGCCGGTTCCGGGGGCGGGTTGTTTAGTTGGAACCTGGGGAAAGATTCAAATGCCTTCCTCCCCCGCAGATTACCCGCCGCGCATGGCGCCATCGGAATTGTGAACATTCTGGCGTTCACTCCTGACGGTCAGACCATTCTCTCAGCAGGAAGCGATAACAACATCACTTTATGGGACGTTTCTGGCCAGGAGCGGCCGATCAAACTCATGGGTCACGGGAAGGAAATTTTTTCCATCGATGTTTCACCTGATGGCCGAATGCTCGCTTCTGCGGGAGACGACCGGATGGTGAAGCTTTGGGACATTTCCTCTCGCTGGCGCGAGAAGCCAAAGATGTCGCATGACATGTGGGTTCATGCGGCGACCATTTCGCCTGACTCACAATTCATCGCATCGATGTCAGAAAAACTCAAATTGTGGAATGCGGCGACTGAGGAACTGATCGCGGAGCATCCAACACTTCAGGATCTGGCAAGTGGCCATCTGCTCTTCCTTCCCGGCTCCAACGTCCTCGCAATAGACAGCGAACCTGGCACTATACGTCTGCTGAAAGTTCCCTCGTTCGAGGAGATCACGAACTTCCGCGGCAGTTGCCCCTTATTATCACCGAATGGAAATGAACTGATTTACTTTTCCAGCCAGGAGCCCGTTGGGATCCATTGGCGCGATCTGAAGACTCAGAAAGAACGTGTTTGGAAAACCGAATGGGATTCGGTTCGACGCCTGGCGATTTCTCCGGACGGACAAAGCATTGCCGCCGCAATCGGAAAAAGCGTGTGGATCTGGAACTCCAGCGCTCCCGATCATCCGGTCGAAATAGGAACGCCCGCAGAAGACGAAAAACTAAGCAACCAGTTGGTATGGGATGTGGCCTTCTCGCCCAATGGCCACTGGCTGGCCAGCGCTAGCTGGGATGGCCGCGTGCGCCTTTGGAATCTCCGCAACCCGCGCGAGAAAATCCAGCCACTCAAGGCGCACAACGGGGCAGCCTGGGCCGTGGCTTTTTCGCCCGATAGCCGCACCCTGGCCACCAGCGGAGACGACGCCACCATAAAGCTGTGGAACTTGGCTTCTCGGCATCAGACCGCCACCTTGCGCGGGCACACCGGGCCGGTCGATGGACTGGCCTTTTCGCGTGATGGGAGTCTTCTGGCCAGTTGCAGCGGGGACGGCACGGTGCGCCTCTGGCGTGCAGCAACGTTCCAGGAAATCGAAAACAAAGAAAAAATGGAGGCCGGGAAATGAAGACAACCCCACCGAGAATCGGCCATCGCCAGCCCACATCGGTAGGGCGCGTCACTCCCTGCGCGACGTTGGGTGTCCATATTGCCGGCCACGGCGCGCACGGAGTGACGCGCCCAACCTTGCGGCTCTTCGTTGTGATCTGCGGAATTCAATTTGTCCTTTGGCGCGCAAAAGCCGCTCCGAGGTAATTCGATTTAACCCTCGCCGCGATTACTCCAGATGAAAAGAGGCTCACACCCTCAACGCATGAAGTGTCGCTCGAAATCGTTAATTTCCTCTGCTCGAAGCAGCGGACCAACAAAAAAAGAGAGGCGCTCATCTATTCAGCGGTCGCTACAAAGCTTTGGCGGTGGATGGAACACTCCGCAGCAAACTCCAAACAAAAGACCTTAACGGTCTCATTTTGTTTCCAATCCCACCTTTCCATTCAAGGCTGGGGGTCAGGATGTCTGATCCTGCGCACGATGCCCGCGAATCTCCGCGTGCTGGCGACAACGGCGACTGCGAACAACCGGGTGCTCGCTGACTTGGAGGTGGTGTTGGGTCCGAATCTCACGGTATCGCGCGGCGGATTGGGCAGGCCATCGCTGCTTTTGCAGACAATGCGGATCCCAAGTCAGGTGGCACGCATGGCATGGCTGGCGACCCATCTGCCGAACATGGAAGGCAGCGGCATCATCTACTCGCTGACGGTTCGTGATGCGGTGCAGATCGCGGGATGGCTGCAATCGCGAGGAATACAGGCGGAAGCTTACAGCGGCGAAACCGGGGAGCGACGGGTGGAGTTGGAGAACGCGCTGCTGGAGAACCGGGTAAAGGCGTTGGTGGCGACGACGGCGCTGGGTATGGGCTTCGACAAGCCGGACCTTGCCTTCGTGATTCATTACCAGACGCCGGGGTCGGTGGTGGCCTATTACCAGCAGGTGGGGCGCGCTGGCCGGGCATTAGATGCTGCCCACGGGGTGCTGCTGAGTGGCACGGAAGAAACCGACATCACGGACTTTTTCATCGAGAGCGCCTTTCCTTCGCGTGATGAGGTTGGTGGAGTTCTGGCAGCACTGCAAGGCGCGCCGGAGGGGCTTTCACTCAATGAACTTCTGCCGCTGGTGAACGCACGACGAGGATGGATCGACAAGGCGCTGCAACTCATGTCGCTGGAATCGCCGGCCCCTAGCAAGTGGAGGCTCACGGCTGCCAATTTGACAGAGGCGTTTTGGGCGAGGGCCGACCGTCTCACCGCCTTGCGACGTGCTGAGCAACAGCAGATGCAGGAGTATGTGGGGCTGGCGGATGGACACATGGAATACCTGATTCACGCGCTGGATGGGGCGGTGGGCGAACATCAGCCGCCGCGCATCGCCGCGCTGCCGGAAACATTCGATGAAGCAATCGCGCACGAAGCACTGACGTATCTCCGCCGCACAAGTCTTCCGCTCGAACCGCGCCGGCAATGGCCGGGAGGCGGACTGCCGCATCTGAACGTGAGGGGGAACATTCCTGAGGCTTTCCGGGCGCAACTCGGACGGATCTTGTGCGTCTGGAACGATGCGGGATGGGGCACTTTGGTCCGGCAGGGAAAATCCAGAGATGGACGATTCGTGGATCAACTCGTGGAGGTCTGCGCGGCCATGGTTCGGAGTTGGGCTCCGCAGCCAGCGCCCACGTGGGTGACGTGTATTCCCTCGCGCCAGCATCCGAATCTTGTGCCGGACTTCGCGCGTCGTCTGGCTGGCGCGCTGAACCTCGCTTTTCACCCGGTCCTTGAAAAGACCGATGACCGGCCTGCACAGAAGGACATGGCGAACAGCAGCCAGCAGGCGCGCAACGTGGATGGTGCGCTGGCCGTCCGCGGACAGATGCCGGCTGGCCCCGTGCTGCTGGTAGATGATATGGTGGATTCAAAGTGGACTCTGACTGTCGCCGCGTATCTTTTAACCTCCAACGGCAGTGGTTCGGTGTATCCTCTGGCACTGGCATCAACTGCAAACTCTGACGAATGATTGAGCCTCTGACACCGAACACGCAGGCCATCCTGCTGCTGACCGCTCCGCTGATTGCCGGGCGCGGTGAAATCTCGCGCGATTTGCTCAGTTTAGGCGAATACAACCGGCTCGCCCTCATATTGCGCCAAAAGCAGAAACAGCCTGCGGACTTGCTCGCGCCAGATGCGCAGGAGTTGATTGAAGGTTGCGCGCAGCCTTTCGGCCGAGCACGGCTGGATGCGCTGCTTGGGCGTGGGTTCCTGCTCAGTCAGGCCGTGGAACGTTGGAACGCGCGGGCCATCTGGGTGATCAGCCGGGCCGACGCCAAGTATCCGAGGCGGCTAAAAGCAAAGCTCAAGGAAGATGCGCCTCCGCTGCTTTACGGTTGCGGCGATATTGCTTTGCTCGAAAAAGGCGGACTGGCCGTGGTCGGCTCTCGCCATGTGGATGACGAACTCGTCGGTTTCACCGAAAACCTCGGACGATTGAGCGCCGAGGCGAATCGCAACATCGTGTCAGGTGGAGCAAAGGGAATCGACAGGGCGGCGATGCATGGTGCTCTGATGGCGGGCGGCGATGTGGCGGGAGTGATGGCGGATAGCTTGGAGCGGGCCGCGCTGGCGCGGGACAATCGGGAACCGTTGATGGAAGGCCGACTGGTGCTCATCTCTCCTTACGATCCGGCAGCGGGCTTCAACGTCGGGCACGCCATGCAACGCAACAAACTCATCTATGCCCTCGCGGACGCGGCTTTGGTGGTGACCTCGGACTTCGAGAAGGGCGGAACATGGGCTGGAGCCACCGAGCAACTCGATCGCCTGCACTTTGTGCCGGTCTTTGTTCTCAATGGGGCCAACGCAGGAAAGGGCAACTCCGCCCTTCTGAGTCGCGGAGGCAAACCATGGCCAAATCCACGCAGTGGTAAGGAATTCGAAACGGCACTCACCGCAGCGGTTAGGTCCGTGGCTATTGAACTCAAACAAGACAAGTTGCCGCTAACTCTGCGAGAGGAACCGTCAGCTTGTGGATTTGCACCTGTGGCTGAGAAAACTGAAGCAGTGGCGGAGAAATGCCAGAGACCGGTAGCGGATTCGAAGCCATCGGCAGAAGTTGAGCTATTGACGGCGGTCCGGGAGATTCTGTGCCGTGAACTTGCTGAGCCTCGAACTGAGGAAGAGGTTGCGAGCCTTCTCCTCATCACGAAACCGCAAGCGAAAGCGTGGCTTGATCGATTAACAGCCGAAGCAGTTCTGGAACGAGTAACCAAACCAAAGCCGGTGCGCTTCCGCACAGCGAAGAACGTTGACCGTTTGCTCTGAGTCCGGCTTTTGCATCCGCCTCATCCGGCTTTTGACTGGCTTTGCTGGACAGGTCCGATAGTGTTTTACCTGAAGCCGTTGTTTCTCAGCGAACGCGCCCCGGAGGCGTGAATTGCGGAAAGGTTCTTTATGACAGAACGCTGGTTATCCGTGGACGAAATTGCAGCGCATCTCGGGGTTAATCCGGACACGATCTACAAGTGGATCACCCGGAAGGGGATGCCCGCGCACAAGGTGGGAAAACTTTGGAAGTTTCTCGCTTCGGAAATCGACGAATGGGTCAAGGGCGGACATGCAGCCGGGAATGTGGTCAAAGGGGCGGAATCCTCCGCGAAGAGGAAAAGGTCAACCTGACGGGCACGAATCCAGAAGCCCACTTTGCGAATGGAGATAATCGACAATATTAACCGCCTTCTCGGCGACGACCTCAAGCAGGCCCTCAAGCCAGGTTCCAAGCTCAAGGTGGCGGCATCGTGTTTTTCCATTTACGCCTACGAAGCCCTGAAAAAGGAGCTGGAAAAGATCGAGTCCCTCCAATTCGTTTTCACTTCACCGACGTTTGTCCCCGGCGAAGCCACGGACAAAGTGAAGAAGGAACGCCGCGAGTTTCACATCCCGAAGATGGAACGTGAGCGCAGCCTTTACGGCAGCGAATTCGAGATTCGCCTGAAAAACGAACTCACCCAGCGCGCCATTGCCAAGGAATGCGCCGAGTGGATGCGACGGCGCGCCACGTTCCGCTCGAATCGCGGTCGCGCACCAATGCAGCAGTTCGCCTGCGTCAGCGATCCGGGAGCAGACGCCGTTTACATGCCGTTGCACGGTTTCACCGCCGTCGATCTCGGCTATCAGCAGGGCAATGCGGTCTCCAATCTCGTCAACAAGATGGACGAGCAACCGTTCACGGCGACCTACCTCAACCTTTTCGACCAGATTTGGAACGACCGCGAAAAGCTCGAAGATGTCACTGCCCAACTCTGCGAGCACATCGCTTCCGCCTATCAGGAGAACTCCCCGGAACGCATCTACTTCCTGATGCTCTACAACATCTTCAATGAATTCATGGAAGACCTCAGCGAAGACGTTCTTCCGAATGACCTGACCGGCTACCAAGACAGCCTCATCTGGAACAAGCTCTACAATTTCCAGCGCGACGCCGCGACCGGCATCATCAACAAGTTGGAAACCTACAGCGGCTGCATCCTCGCGGATAGTGTCGGCCTTGGGAAAACCTTCACCGCGCTCGCTGTAATCAAATACTACGAGCTGCGAAATAAATCCGTCCTCGTGCTATGCCCCAAGAAGCTGGCTGATAACTGGCTGAACTATAAGGGGAACCTCAAGACTAACATCTTCGCGAAAGACCGGCTCGGCTATGATGTGCTTTGCCACACGGATCTCCAACGGACGAGTGGCTATTCCTTTGGCGTCCCCCTGAATCGCGTCAACTGGGGCAACTATGACCTCGTCGTCATCGACGAGTCGCACAACTTCCGTAACAACGACGCTTTCAAGGACCGCGAGACGCGATACCAAAAGCTGATGAATTCCGTCATCAAGCAGGGCGTGAAGACCAAGGTGCTGATGCTTTCGGCCACGCCGGTGAACAACCGGTTCAACGACCTACGGAATCAGTTGGCTCTGGCCTACGAAGGCGATCCGGAAAACCTCAGCGCAAAACTTCGCACAACGAAAGACATCAACGAAATCTTCCGGAAGGCTCAGGCAACCTTCAACCAATGGACCACGCTGCCGCCCGAGGAGCGCACCCCGGCCGCAATTCTGAAGGCCCTCGACTTCGATTTCTTCGAGCTGCTCGACAGCGTCACCATCGCCAGGTCGCGCAAACACATCACCACTTTCTACGACACCAAGGACATTGGACACTTCCCCACGCGCCTGAAGCCGCTGTCATTTCATTGTCCGCTGACTCACCGCCGCGACGTCATTGGGTTCAACGACATCTTCAACCAGCTCTCCGTTCTCAAGATGGCTGTCTATGCGCCGGTCAGTTACATTCTGCCGAGTCGACTTGCCAAATACGAGGCCCTCTACGACACCGATGTGAAAGGCGGAGGTGGAAAGCTCCGCCAGCGTGACCGCGAGCAAAGTCTCCAAGCGCTCCTGACCGTGAACCTGCTCAAGCGGCTGGAAAGCTCCGTCCATTCGTTCCGCTTGACGCTCCAGCGCCTCAAGGACAACCACCTCGCGACACTCGCCAAGATCGAGACCTTCAAGAAGACGGGCCGCGACACCAGTGTCGCCGACATCGCCCCTGCGTTCGAGAACGCCGAGCCGGACGACGATGAGTTGCCATCAGCCGACGACGAGCAGATTGGCGGCAAGGTGCAGATCAGCCTCGCCGACATGGACATTCCGGCGTGGGAACACGACCTCGGTGCGGACCTCACGCTCATCAATGCACTGCTTGCGGAGATGCACAAGATTTCGCCCGCTGACGACACCAAGCTTCAGCACATTAGAACTCAGATTCACAGCAAGCTGGCGTCGCCGATCAACAAGGGAAATCGAAAGGTTCTCATCTTCACGGCCTTTGCGGACACGGCGGACTACCTCTACGAACACCTCGCTGCTGATTTGCTGACCAGCCAGCGGTTGCACACCGGCAAGGTCACCGGCACTGGCACCCCCAAGTCCACGCTCAAGAAGTCCTACGACTTCATGTCGTTGCTCACCCTCTTCTCCCCACGTTCCAAGGAGAAGGCCGTGATTCTTCCGGACGAAACGGGCGAACTGGACGTGCTCATCGGCACTGATTGCATTTCCGAGGGCCAGAATCTCCAGGACTGCGATTACCTCATCAACTACGACATCCACTGGAATCCTGTGCGCATCATCCAGCGCTTTGGTCGCATCGACCGTATCGGTTCTCAGAACGGCTGCATCCAGCTCGTCAATTACTGGCCCGACATCTCGCTCGACGAATACATCAAGCTCAAGGAACGGGTCGAAAACCGCATGGTCATCGCCGACGCCACGGCCACCGGTGACGACAACCCTCTCAATTCCGAGTCCAACGATCTTTCCTACCGCAAGGAACAGCTCCGTCGCCTCCAGGAGGAAGTCATCGAGATGGAAGACCTAAAAACCGGTGTCTCCATCACTGACCTTGGTTTGAACGACTTCCGGATGGACCTCCTGAATTACGTCAAGACCCACGGCGACCTCGACGGTCTGCCGAGCGGGATGCACGCGGTTGTCCCCGCCGCGCCTGAGCGGGGATTGCCGCCCGGAGCTATCTTCGCGTTGCGGAACCGCAACCAGGGCGTGAACATCAATCAGCAGAATCGACTTCATCCCTACTATCTCGTTTACGTCGCGAACGACGGCCAAGTGATCGTGAATCACATGGAGGTCAAGCGGTTGCTCGATCTCGTCCGCTCGGCATGCAAGGAACGCAGCGAACCCGTGCCCGAGGCCTATCAGGTGTTCAATCGCCTCACTCACGACGGCCGCAAGATGGACGCGTATTCGGCGCTCCTTCAAAAAGGCATCCGCTCCATGGTGGACTTGAAGGAGGAGAAAGACATCGACAGCCTGTTCACTGGCGCGCGCACCACGGCCTTGTTGAACACCGTCAAGGGG
>Ga0163152_10002794_pt1 | contig 23919 bp, 25 predicted proteins | sample OliLakLV19MP8IB2_FD_148635 | JGI IMG/M metagenome (GOLD analysis project Ga0163152, IMG submission 148635) | Freshwater microbial mat bacterial communities from Lake Vanda, McMurdo Dry Valleys, Antarctica - Oligotrophic Lake LV.19.MP8.IB-2 | ecosystem: Environmental > Aquatic > Freshwater >...
CTTCCCGGCCGCGCGCGCCGGCTGGATCGACGCGATGGAGGCGGAATTGCAAGCGCCGGCGCGTTATTCCGTGCGGCTCGCGGATGCGGCCGATGCCCAGGCGCGCTGGTTACGCGAAACCTGGGGGGTCGATTTCACCCGCCGCCTCTTCGAATTGCTCTCCCGCGATCCCTCTCCCCATCGCACCCGGCGGATCCGGAAACGGAACGGAGCGCAGTGGGAAATTGGCTGCGGCGCCTGGCGGGCGGTTTTTGAAGTGACCGGTGAAAGCGTCAACGTTGTGGCGCTGGAGGCGGCCTATCCCATGCGGTTTCTCCTGCGCCCCAATCATGAGGAGGTACCCGACCGCGACGCCCAGCTGGCGTTTATCGCGCGGTGGCCGTTGGAGCCGGGGCACACCCTGCCGGGATGATCCCGAGGGTTGATCGCAGGCTTTCAGGGGATCGGTCCATCGCCCTGACCCGGTCCGGAACGCTCCAAACCGCGGATGTCAGAGTTTGACCCTTTTGATCCCGCCGTTCGTAACCTCAACATCTACTTCTCCAAGGTTCGGCTACCTTGACCTTGAACGTGACCACAACATGGACAAGGCTTAGACTATCGCGCAATGAAGACGATCACCGTCTCCAAGGCTGAAGCCGAATTCAGCGGCACCGCGCGCCGCGTGGTGAAAACCAAGCAACCCGTCACGATCTCCACTCCGACCGGCTTCGTTCAATTGATCCCGTGGGATATTCCAGGCACGGTCGAGCCCTTCGCGCCTGAAGCATTCGTTTGACCGATGAAGAAATTCAGGTCGCAAACTCCTTCGGCGGGTCTTTCGGGGAGAAGCACGCTTGAATCTTGATCGCTGGGAAATTGTCTTCGCGCTCGCACCGCTGGAATCGTCCACCCAGGCCGAAGGGATCAGACCCGGAATGTCGCCAAGCCGGCGGCCTCACGTTCTCACGCTTTCCCGCTTTTTCGTTTTCACGTTCTCTCGTGCGACCATATGACCGTGCGACCGTAACGAAACGCGCATGCTTTCGTTGTCATCGCACGGGCGGCGCACGGCCGCGAATCGTTCAGGCTGATCGCAACGCCGCGATCAACGCTGCGGTACCTTGCGCCATGCTGATTCGCGGTACGTAGCCAAGGTCGCGCCGCGCCGCAGTGGGATTGAACCAGTGATCCTTCGCCAACTCGGCCGCGACGAAACGCGTCATCGGCGGCTCGCCGCGGAGCGGCAGCATTCTCCACGCAAACTCGCACGCGGCGCCAATCACCGAAGCCGCCGGGAGCGAGATGCGTTTCGAAATTCGCTTCTCACCCAGCGCGCGCAAGAGTGCGTCGATCCACTCCCACAACACCACCGGTTCTCCGTTGGTCACGAAATATGCGCGCCCGGAAGCCGGCGGCACCCGCGCACCGCGCTCGACCGATTGTAAGGATGGAGCGACGCTCAGTGCGCGTTCTGCCAATAGATGCGCGTCGACCACGTTTTCCACGTGGACCATGTCGACGCGGTTGCGGCCGCTACCCACCACGCGGAGCCGACCCGCTCGCGCCCGCTCCAACACCCGCGGCACCAGATGAGGGTCGCCCACGCCCCAGATCAAATGTGGTCTCAACGCAATCGTCAGGAGTGAAGGCGAGTTCGCCGCGAGAACTTCCCGTTCGGCGATCGCTTTCGTCAGCGGATACGCACTCGGACACTCGTTCGTGAGCGGAAGCGACTCGTCCGCGTTGACCAAGTCGCGGCCGTTGTACACCACACTCGGCGTGCTTGTATAAACGAGGCGCCGCACCCCATGCGTGCGACACCCCTCCAGGACGGCCCGCGTGCCCAGCACATTGGTGCAAAAAAAATCGTCGTAGCGGCCCCACACGCCAACTTTCGCCGCGACATGAAAAACCGTTTCCACGCCCGCACACGCCGTCCGCACCGCTTCCCTATCGTCGACCGCGCCACGAATGAAACGTACGCCGCGTTGCTCTAAATGGGGTGCCGGGGTGCGTCCAAAAACCCGCACCGGGCGCCCGGCCGCGAGCAGCCGCTCAACGAGCCGACCGCCCAGAAAACCGGTGCCGCCCGTCACCAGGACCGGACCAGAACCCAACTGCAAGTGATCAGAAAGCTGTGCCACGCTCACGCAGGTTGAAGGACCGCCGGATGATTGTCAGTACTCACGGAGCACATCCCGCCTCCCTGCTCAAACCTCCGATTCCACTTCATGTCCGGGCGCAGTGAGCGCCCAATGGGCGAGCGTGAGACGATGGATCTTTGCGTTGTGCCGGACGTCGACGGGAAACACAGAACGAAAATAGAACCGCGTGATATCCTTTGTATGCGGATATTGAATACCAAGTTCCCGCAGCTCGCGGACCAATGTCCGTACCTCGGCTGAATTTCGCACGCCCGTCTCCACCACCAGCGCCGGGCGTTGCCGACCCCCTTCCCCGATTCCGATGAGGGCACAACGACGCGCCCGAGGATGCTGACGAAACACTTGTTCACAGGGTTCCGTGTGCAACGTCCCGGTCGCGGTGACGACGCGCTCCACCTTGCGGCCACAAAACCACAGACGGCCATTAGCGTCGAGGTAACCGCAGTCACCCATGCGATGCCACACGCCTGTATTGGCCTCCGAATTCGCCACGTCCCGCGACCGGTCATCCTGTCGTTCCGCAACCGCCGCAGTGGAGATATCAGGGATCTTCGCGAGCGCCGTCGCCTCCGGCATTGCATCGTAGATCGTCGTCACGACCGGGCCGCGCACAATGATCTCCCCCACTTCCCCTCCCGGAAGTACCCGCTCGGCATTGAGGCGCGGAATGGGTCCGTCAACGATCGCGATGATCTTTACCTCAATGCCCGCCACTGGACGACCGACACAGGCACCGTACACTGATTGACGCTCGATCTCATCCACGGAGACGCTCGCAACGGGTAAACACTCAGTCGCGCCATAAGGACTGTGGAGTCGACCGTGCGGGAGAAGCGTCCGCGAGTTTTGCCAGAGTGTCGCCGGCACGGCTGCACCTGCACACAACACGCGCCGCAAAGTGGGCAGCGTGATGTGTTGTGCTGCGCAGTGGTCACCAATCTTCGTCCACAGGGTGGGCGAGCCGAACGAGTTGGTGACGCCCTCCTGCTGGATGGCTTGCACGATCTTCGCCGGGTCGAACGACGCGGGTCGGCGCGGGTCGATCTCCGGCACGATCGTCGTCATGCCGAGTGCAGGATTGAAGAGCGCGAAGATCGGAAGCATGGGCAGATCGATCTCGCCGGGTTCGATTTGATACGTGGCTCGAATCAACCGCACCTGGGCCTCGAACATGCCGTGTTCATAACACACGCCTTTCGGCGCGCCCGTGGATCCGGAGGTAAATAAAATCGCGGCAAGTTCGTCGCTCGCGCTGTTCACCAGTGCCGGTGCTTCGGTTGCCGGAATCGAAGCGGACACCGTCGAGAGTCGCGCCGTGAGCGAACTGCTGACCGATACGCGCGAGCGCACCGGGCGAAACGTGCCGCGAAACACCCGGCTGATCAGCTGGGCGAGGGGAATGCCCAGGAGTGCGCGCGGTTGCGATCGCCGCACGCATGAGAGAAAATTTTTCAGCCCCATACCAGGATCGATCACCACCGGGACGGCGCCGATGCGAAACAGCGCGAACACCGAAGCGATCAGCGGCAACCCTTGCTTTACCATAACCAGCGTACGATCATTCCGGCCAATTCCGGCCTGCCTCAGGCGGACGGACCACGCCGCCACTTCAGCATCGAGTTCGCGAAATGTCAGTGTCAGGTAATCAATTTGTCCGGCGGGGGTGCGCCCGCGCGGAATTTTCAACGCGGCGCGCTCGGGGTGCGACTGCGCCATCAAGCCAAGATGACGGGCGATGTTGGCGGTGACGCCCGTGGCGGGGGACTGAGGTGTCGGAGAAGACATCCGCGGCAAAGTGACGCAGAGCCGACGGAACGATTCAATCAAAACGCCGGTGGTCGGGTTGGGGCAAAACCGGATGGGGTTGACCGGTAGGACCGATCAATGCGAGCTCCCTTCCGCGTCGCGGTTAGATCTGACTCAATAATCGCTAAACGTCAGCAAGCCCCACAGCACCGTCACTTTTTTGCCGGAAGGTCCGTCGCTCCCGACAAGCTTGGATGTGTCCACATTGATTGTCGCGGGATTCGTGGGTTGAAAAGAGTCCGTGGCAACGGTGAGCGCGCCGCCGAGCAGGTTGGTTTCCCGGCCCCCGCTCGAGGTGTTACGCGTGGCGCAACCGGAAGACAGCACTGAGCAGAGCGCGGCGAAGGCGAGAAACAACCGTTTTGATTTCATGGGAAGGTGAAAGAAAGCTGAAGGATGAACGAGGAGGAGCACAGCGCAATCCCGCGCGCACTCGGGATCAGGGGTGGTACGTCGACGATCGGCCCGGAACCGATGAACCGGGCTGAACGCAGGTTAGCGCGCGGGGTCCTTAAGGGCGGGCTCGGCCTGCAAAAGCTCGGCCTGCCATGGGAGCAGCACCTCATTAATATTCCGTGGCTGCCGGGCAATCTGCGCCAGTTGCGCGCGGTTGGCGATCAGGGTTGGCTCGACTTCGAGTTGTTTCGCGACGCGATCACGATCGGCCCGGATGCGGTCCTGAAATTCGACCTCGACCTGGGTCAGCGCGACGAGGCTGGGATCACGGCCGGGGCGACGCGGCAATGTCTTGGGATCGCGCTCCAAGCCGGCGCGGACTGCGGCTGCTAGAGACGGGAAAATGCGATCATGCCGCTTGCCGAGATGCACGTGGTTGAGGATGGCAGCCTCAGCCTCGCCCATCTCCGCCGACTCGGAAATCTTGAGCAAGAGCGCATTGCCACAGACCTTGAACGGTGGCGTATCAAGCCGCTGCGCCTGCGCCTCACGCCAGTGCCAGATGGCGTGCAAAACGGAAAGTCCCGGACCGCGCAGGCGCTCACTGCGACCGATCCGCCAATCGTTTTCCGTGGGCGGAGCAAACCCTCCGAAACCAGCTTCAATTTGCGCCCGGCACTGTTGTTCGAGCCAATCCAGTCGACCGAGCTTCTTCAGGTCGCGCTTCAGGATGTCGCGGAGCGCAGGCAGATGCCAGACATCAAGGGCGGCGTAATTGAGCAGCTTGGGAGTAATCGGGCGTTTCGACCAGTTGGCCTTCTGGCCATCCTTGTCCAATGCGACGCCGAAATGTTGATCGAGCAAACCCGCAAGCCCGACGCGTTGCAGCCCGAGTAATTGGGCGGCGAGCATGGTATCGAAGAGACTTGTGGGCTGAAACCGGCAGAGGTCGTGCAGGAGGCGCAGATCGAAATCGCTCCCGTGCATGATGAGGTGTTTCTGCGCGAGAACCTTCCACAACGGCTCGAGTTTTATCCCCGGAGCCAGCACATCGACGAGGAAGACCTCACCGCCGACGAGGAACTGCAGCAAGCAGACCCGCGTCTTGTAGTGATACATGTTATCGGCCTCGGTATCCAACGAGACTTCGTCGACGCGTTCGAACGCGTTGAGCAACGGCTCAAGCGAGCCGGGTTGATCCAGAAGAAGGTAGGAGGGTGGACGCGTGGTCACTTTGACGCCAAGCAAACGGCGGAGGGGTGACGGAAGGAAGCGCGAAATCATGCGGCGAACTAAGACGCGTTATTCCATGCCGAGAGGAACGCATCAACCAACAAAGGCAGATCTTCGTGATATCCGCCCTCGAGCACGGCGGCGGCAGGTCGCTGGGCCTCGCGAAGCCATTGCCCCAAGGTGGCAAAATCCCCGGTTTCCAAGCTCATGCTCGTGATCGGATCCCGGGCATACGCATCAAAACCGGCGGAAACGAGAATGAGATCGGGCGCGAAGGACATCACCGCATCGAGCGAGGCCCGCAGGGCTGCCATGTGATCGACGCGCGGAGTCCGCGGCGCCACGGGCCAGTTGCGGATATGAGGCCCATGATCCTGCGTGCCCGTCCCCGGGTATCCAGGATATTGATGCACCGAGGCGAAAAATATGTCCTTCTGCCCATGCACGATGGCCTCGGTGCCGTTGCCGTGATGCGCGTCAAAATCCCAAATCGCGACGCGGGCCGCCCCGAGATCCCGCTGGGCGTGAATCGCCGCGATCGCGATCTGATTCAGATAACAAAAGCCCATCGACTGACCGGGCGTCGCATGGTGGCCAGGTGGACGCATCAACGAAAACGCCGGCCGACCGGTCTCGCGCGCATGCCGGGCCGCTGCGACGGCCGAAGCCACGGACGCGCGCGCATGGTGCTCAATCCCGGGAAAATAGGGCGTATCCGCATCAAAATCACGCGGCTGCCCCATGCGTTTCAGGTGCGCCGCAGTGTGCGCAAGGAGCAGCAGCTCATTGGTCGCCGTCTCACGTTTGGGGATACGCCACTCCCAATCCGGATGCGCCTGCCGCAAATGCGCCTCGGTCCGCACAACGCGCGCGGGCTGCTCCGGACGCAAGGAGGAGCCATAGGTGGCGCAGCGCGGATCGTGCAGGATGACCATGAGATGATGCTGCTGGAACATGCGTAAAATCCGCCGGATGCCAAACATTCCATCGGGCCTTTCCACCCGGGGTAGGTACAGCGCGGATCCGAGTTTGAGCCGGGATACGTTTCTCTTTTGCGCTCGGGGTCATTTTTTGCGGCAATGGCTGAACCATGAAAGTCGTCGTGCTCTGCTCGGGAGGAATGGACTCCGTAACCGCCTTGTACTGGGCGAAGCGCGAGCATGAGCCGGTTGCGGCGGTAAGTTTTGATTACGGGGCGAAACACAATGCGCGCGAGATCCCCTTCGCAGCCGAGCACGCCCACGCCCTTGGGGTTCACCACGAACTGATCCAGCTGGATTTTGTAAACCGGCTTTTCGCGTCGGACCTGCTGAAAAGCGGCGGGGACATCCCGGAAGGGCATTATGCGGCGGCGAACATGAAACAGACGGTCGTGCCGTTTCGAAACGCGATTATGCTCTCAATCGCGTGCGGTTTTGCCGAAAGCACTGACGCCGAAGGCCTCGTGATTGGGGCTCATGGCGGCGATCATGCGATCTATCCCGATTGCCGCGAGGACTTCATGCGGGCGATGGGCGACGCCATGCGGCTTGGCACCTACGCCCACATTCAGCTACTGCGACCCTTCATCGCGCTCAACAAGGGCGAGATCGCGGCCGCCGGCGCCCGGCTGGGTGTCGACTTTAGCCGCACTTGGTCTTGCTACAAAGGAGGAGACCTCCATTGCGGAAAATGCGGCACGTGCGTGGAGCGGCGGGAGGCGTTCGCCGTTGCGGGGTTGCCCGATCCGACGGGTTATGCCGAGACCCCGACCCTACCCGCCGGTCCGGTCGTCTAGTTCATTCCCTTTCCCTCCGTACCGATCCCGTTTGAGATTCGCGCCAATTGAGGCGATTAGCGCAGGCCCGCCATGTTGATTTCCGAGATTTTTCATTCCATCCAAGGCGAAGGTGAGCTGACAGGAATTCCTTCCGTCTTCGTGCGCACCAGCGGATGTAATCTGCGCTGCACGTGGTGCGATACGCCGTACGCGTCATGGAATCCCGAAGGCGAGACGCGAAACGTGGCCGACATTCTCCGGACGATCGAGCAGCACCCCGCGACGAGGCACGTCGTGCTCACGGGAGGCGAACCCATGATCGCGAAAGATATCCGGCCGCTCGCGGCTGCCGTTCGAGCCAGCGGCCGCCATATCACGATCGAGACCGCCGGGACCGTCGCACCTCAAGGCATCGCCTGTGACCTCGCGTCCTTGTCGCCCAAGTTACTCAACTCCGCGCCGGATGCGCTGGAGCACGCCACGTGGCGGCGCAAACACGAAGCGACGCGCTGGCAACCTGAGGTCATCCGCGCCTGGATTGATGCGTATCCGTATCAGTTTAAATTCGTCGTCGCCCGGCCGGGGGACGTGGACGAGCTCGAGCACATGCTCGCGGCGCTGGGACGGGAGATCCCACGGCACAAGGTTTTGCTCATGCCGGAAGGAACGTCGCTCGACAAAATTCGCTCCCGGGCAGTCTGGCTCGGGGAACTCTGCAAAGCCCGCGGCTACCGTTACGCGCATCGACTCCATATTGAGCTCTATGGCAACCAACGCGGAACCTGATCCCCCACCCTCGTCCGAACCGGATGAGGTCACCGTGGGGCATTCCGTGATCGTTCCGCCGGACCGGCGTCATCCACGAAAACTCTCGGAGGAATTCGCGATGATTTTGCGTGAATTCGAAGTCGAGACCGTGACGCTGCGTGAAGTGATCGGGCTGCTGCACGGGCGCGGTTACGTGCTGTTGGTCATGTTTCTCGCCTTGCCCTTCTGCACGCCGGTTCCGCTGCCGGGATTGTCGACCCCGCTCGGTTTGATCATTGGCTTGATCGGCGGCCGTCTGGCTTTGGGCGCGAAACCTTGGTTACCCGCACGACTCCTCGAAACCCGGTTGCCGCCGGCCACCTTCAGGAAGGTCTTTGTTATTACACAAAAGATCGTGCTGTGGTTCGAAAAATTTCTCCGGCCGCGACTGCCGGCGGTGACGGCCCAACCCTGGCTCGAACAAATCCACGCGCTTTCGATCGTCGTCTGCGCCCTGCTGCTTCTGCTACCGCTGCCCATTCCTTTTAGTAACGTGTTCCCCGCCTGGGCGATTCTGCTGCTTGCGGGCGGACTGCTGGAACGGGATGGCGTATTCATCATTGCAGGACACATCGCCACCGCCGTTGCGGCCGGTTACTTCATCGTAATCGGGATCTTTGGCGTGGGCGCGTTTGACGCCCTCTGGAAGCGCTTTTTCGAATAGGGACTCGGTCAGAAATAAACGCGCAGAGCTGCGCCGGGATTGGGTCGCCAGCCAAGGCGCGGGCGACGGAGCCTATCTCCGATAGGTGACTGAGCCAGCAACGCCGGATCGCGACTCAAGCCCAAGTAGATTTGAGCGTTTATTTCCGACCGAGTCCCTCGGCGGGGAAGTTGCAGAGCGACGCCCCAGTTGCGCAGACGCTCCTCGACAGGATTTATCCGTGGCGCTGCCAGTCGAACTTATGCCGATCGATCCAACGGTAGTGATCGGCGTAATGCAGCCCGGCGGCGGAGGTCTCGTCGAGAATCACGGTGGCACGCGGGTGCAGCTGCAGCGCGGAGCCGGGGCAGATGGCCGAAAGCGGGCCTTCAATCATCCGTTCCACGGCGCGCACTTTCGGTGGGCCAAAAGCCAGCAGCAGGCAGCGGCGAGCATCGAGAATCGTCCCCACTCCCATCGTAATCGCGTGTTTGGGCATGGCCTCGACCGACCCGAACACCTCGCTGTTATCGCGCAACGTCTGCTCGGAAAGAATCTTGATCCACGTGCGAGACCGCAACGATCCCGTGGGCTCATTGAAACCGATGTGGCCATTCCGCCCCAGTCCGAGCAGCTGGATATCGATGCCACCAGCGGCAGCGATCCTCTCTTCGTAGGAACGGCATTCGACGTGCAAATCCGGCGCCACCCCGTTCGGCACGTGGGTCCGAGCGACGTCGATATTGATATGCTGGAAGAGATTCTCCTGCATGAAGTGGCGATACGACTGCGCGTGATCCGGCGGCAGCCCGACGTACTCGTCGAGATTGAACGTCGTCACCCCACTGAAGTCCAAGCCCTCGGTGCGGTGCATCCGAATGAGCTCCTGGTAAAGCCGGAGCGGCGTCCGCCCGGTGGCAAGGCCGAGGACCGCGTTCGGCTTTTGCCGAACCACGCTGGCAATAATTTTGGCGCCGAGGAGGCAGCCGCTCTCGGCAGAATCGCGGATGAGGACTTCCATGGGAAGGGGCCATTTTGCGCCGATGCCGCCAGAAAGGCACGCCAGAAATCGACTGGCGCCGGAGATTTAATTCACCAACTGGTGAATTACTAACGGTTCAAAATTACTAACGCTTCAACTTTGTGGTCGGGCAGCCGCACTCACCGCCGCAACCTGGATTGCGGCGCTTGATCCAGGCCCGGGCGATTAACCACCCGGCCGCCAAGGCGACAATGACAAGGGCGACAATTGATTGGTGCTCAGGAGACATGGCCTAAAACCCGAGCGCGCGCCCGGACTGATACACGATTAACCCAAGAATCCAGGCAGTGCCAGTCATGTAGACGATTTGGAAGAGCGGCCACTTCCAGGAATTCGTCTCGCGGCGGACCACCGCAACCGTACTCACGCACTGCATCGCAAACACATAAAATATCATCAGGGTGATACAGACGAGCGGCGTGAAGAGCGGCCGGCCATCGGGCCACCGCGCCTCCACCAAGGCCTGACGGAGCGGGGCGGTATCGTCATCGTCCGATTTGGCGTTGAACACCACTGCCATGGTGGCAACGAAGACCTCGCGCGCGGCAAACGACGTGATCAATCCGATGCCGATCTGCCAGTCGAAGCCGAGCGGCTTGATCAACGGCTCGAGCGCCTTGCCCGCCTGGCCGGCAAAACTCTGCGCGACCTGTTCCGAGGCCGGAGTGCCGTCGGGAGTTTTTGGATACGCGGCAAGAAACCAAAGAACGATGCTGATGCCAAGAATGACGGTGCCGGCCCGCCGCAGGAAGAGCCAGGCGCGTTCCAGCATGTGCCGGGTGACTTCCAGCATGCTCGGCCGGCGATACGGCGGCAGCTCCATGATCATCGCCGGTGATTCGCCTTTGAGCAGAGTGCGTTTGAAGAGCCACGCAAAGCCAAAAGCGCCAAACGTCCCGAGGGCGTACATCAACAGCATGATCCCCACCTTGGTCAGAGTCGGCACGCGGTCACCCGGAACCAGCGCCGCAATCATCAACAGATACACGGGCAACCGCGCCGAACAACTCATCAGCGGCGCGATCAGGATGGTTACAAGCCGGTCCTTGTGGTCCTCGATGGTGCGCGTCGCCATGATGCCCGGAATGGCGCAGGCGTAGGAGCTCAGAAGTGGAATGAAGGACTTCCCGTTCAGTCCCACGCGACCCATCAACCGATCCATGATGAAGGCCGCGCGAGCCATATAGCCGGTGCTTTCGAGCAGCCCGATGAAAAAGAACAGGATCAGAATCTGGGGCAGAAAAATCACCACCCCGCCCACACCGGCGATCGCTCCATCCGTAATCAAGTCGCGCAGGTCGCCCGGCGGCATGCCCGCCTTCACGGTTTCGCTGAAACTCGCGATCTGCGTATCGATGAAATCCATCGGATACTCCGCGAGCGTAAAGATGCTAAAGAAGATCACGGTCATCAACGACCCGAGCGCCACCCAACCCCAGATCGGATGCGTCACCACTTCATCAATACGGTCGGAAAGACTCGGCCCCTTCGCTCCGCCTTGCAGCAGGACTTCCGCCGCGATCTGACCAATCGCATCGTAACGCGACGTCACGAGCGTGCCGGCCCAATCCGTGCCTTCGCGTTCCCAACGCTGCTGCCACGTACGGAGGATCTCCGCCGTCCGCGCACTCAGCGGGGTGGAGCCCGCGACGCGGACGGAGTCCTGGTCCGTGAGCAACAGAAGGGCCTCGGCGCGGGCGATCAACGGTGCTTTGCCGTCATTGGCGGTGAGCGACGCTTGGAGTTCGGCAACGGCGGAAGAAATTGCGGCCGGAATGTCCCACGCATGACGGGACAGCGGCAGGTCCGCCCAGCTCATGGCCAGTTTGAGATCGATGATGCCCTTCCCGTTGATCGCTTCACAGGCGATTACCGGAATGCCGAGTTCATGCTCGAGCCGCGCGACCCGAATCGTCATCCCGGCCTCGGCCGCCACGTCCATCATGTTAAGGACGAGGATGACAGGCCGACCGAGGTCCAGAATCTGGTGAACGAGATAGAGATTTCGTTCGAGATTGGTGGCATCGACGATGCAGAGAATGCGATCCGGCTGGGGTGTGTCGGCCCGGCGGCCCAACAGGACATCGCGCGTTACCGCTTCATCGGGCGAACGAGCCGCGAGCGAGTACGCCCCCGGCAAGTCGATCACCGTGATGGGTTGACCGTGCTGCGAGTACGCGGTGCCAACCTTCTTCTCGACGGTCACCCCGGGATAGTTGCCGACCTTCTGCTTCATGCCGGTCAAGGCATTGAAGAGCGTGCTCTTACCGCAGTTGGGGTTACCAACCAGGGCGTAGACGAGGGTGCGGGATGGGGCCGCTACCGCACTGGCGGTGATATGAGCGGGCAACGCCATTATATCAGGCTGTTGGCTCGACGAGGACGTATTCCGCTTCGGATTTGCGCAACGTCAGATTATATCCGCGGACCTTGATCTCGATCGGATCACCCAAAGGGGCGGTGCGCACAAGCGTGACGCGTATTCCCGCCAGTAAACCCATTTCGCGCAGGCGAATAAAAGCGTTTCCCGTCTTCGGAAATTCACGGACTACCGCGGAGGCACCAGCGGTCAGTTCAGAGAGCTTCATCACGAAAGGAGCGGAAGTTAAGTCCGTCCGACCGGCTCGATCAGGATCCGCATCGCGGCGCCGTGGCTCAGTGCGATTCGGGTGCCGTTCACCTGGCAAATAAAGGGACCGCTGCCACCGACCTTCTTCACAAAGGCCGACTCGCCGAACCCCATCTCGCGCACGCGCTGACAGAAATCAGGATTCCCCGTCAACTCACGCACTCGGCCGATACTGCCAGCCGGGAGCTGGCATAAAGGCTGAAGAGGTTTGATCGGAGAAGGGATCATCGAAGGGCTAGACGTTGGAACTGAGACTCGGTTTCAGAAGAGGTGCAAGAAAAAGACCGAGGGAGCAGAAAGGAATGGGAAGAAATTACCAGATGGCGTGGCATCGGGTCGCCGCCCTTATTGCGAAATCCTGCGCACGCGCGGCGATCGCGATACCGGATTCCCGCGATTTGACGCGAACGTGCATAAAAAAGCCCGGCTCAAACCGGGCTGGATTCGAACAGAAAGCAGACGCGGAATCGCCTTAGCGGGTCCGGCGCTTCACCGCGAGTTGTACCCCCGAGTAGCGCACCAAACTCTGAAGATGCTCGTAGGCTTGGGGATCCAAGTGCTTGGCGTCATCGAGTTCGCGTTGGGCCCGCTTCAGGGCTTCTTCCACGGCCTTTTCGTCGATGCCGGATTCGGTGATTGCATGCTCCGCGAGAACGCGAACCCGATCCCCTTCGACTTGGGCAAATCCTCCGCTCACCGCTAGAAAAAGGGTCTCGTTCCCTTTCGTGACTCGCAGCTCTCCGTGTTCAACCTGGGTGAGCAGCGGAATGTGGCCCGGGAGCACGCCCACTTCGCCCTCGATGGTCGGGATGACAACCGAGTCGATGGTGTCCGAGTAAACGCGTGCGTCAGGAGTGACGATTTCTAGGGTCAGAGACATGGTGTGAGGCCCGGGAGAAGCGCGACTATACGCCGCGCTTCATATTAGACAATGGTAGGTTTGCCGTGCTCGCGAACCGTCACTAAGCTTTCTTGGAAGCGGCGAGCACCTCGTCGATGCCGCCCTTCATATAGAAGTCACCTTCAGCGACGTCGTCGAGCTGGCCGTCCAGGATCATCTTGAAGCCGCGGACGGTCTCCTTGACGGAGACGTACTTGCCGGGTGAACCGGTGAACACTTCCGCGACGTGGAACGGCTGCGAAAGGAAGCGCTGGATTTTACGGGCGCGATAAACGGTCTGTTTGTCCTCGGGCGAGAGTTCATCGAGGCCAAGAATCGCGATAATGTCCTGAAGATCCTTATAGCGCTGGAGCACGCGTTGAACTTCGCGGGCGACCCGATAATGTTCGTCACCGACGATGTCGGCTTGGAGTGCCTTCGAGACCGACGACAACGGATCAACCGCCGGATAAATTCCGAGCTCAGCGATGGAACGTTCCAACACGATCGTCGAATCCAAATGCGCGAAGGTGTTCGCGGGCGCGGGATCGGTGAGATCGTCGGCCGGAACATAGACGGCTTGGAATGAGGTGATGGATCCCTTCTTGGTCGACGTGATGCGCTCCTGCAGAAGTCCCATCTCGTTGGCGAGCGTCGGTTGATAACCGACCGCCGACGGGGAGCGTCCCAACAAAGCGGATACCTCGGAACCGGCTTGGGAAAAACGGAAGATGTTATCGACGAAGAGGAGCACGTCCTGGTTCTTCTCGTCCCGGAAATACTCGGTCATCGCGAGCGCCGAAAGGGCGACCCGCATACGGGCGCCCGGGGGTTCGTTCATCTGGCCGTACACGAGCGCGACCTTGGACTTCGAGAGATCCTTTTGGTCAATAACGCCGGCTTCGGACATTTCGTGGTAAAGGTCATTGCCCTCACGCGAACGCTCACCGACCCCGGCAAAAACGGAATATCCGCCATGCCCCTTGGCAATGTTGTTGATCAGTTCCATGATCACGACGGTCTTGCCGACGCCGGCGCCACCGAACGCACCGACCTTGCCGCCCTTGGTGAACGGGGCAATGAGGTCGATGACCTTGATACCGGTCTCCAGGATTTCCGAACTCGTATTCTGGTCGACCAGGGATGGAGCGGGACGATGAATCGGATAGCGTTTGACGAAGTTGACCGGGCCCTTGCCATCAACGGCTTCGCCCGTGACGTCGAAGATGCGTCCGAGCACGCCGTCACCCACCGGCACGGAGATCGGCGCACCCGTATCCATTACCGTCATACCACGAACGAGACCCTCGGAGGAGGACATCGCGATGGTGCGGGCGATGCCGCCGCCAAGATGCTGCTGGATCTCGAGGGTAAGCACTTCTTTTCTGCCCCCGGCGCTAAATTCAATCTTGAGCGCTTGATAGATCGGGGGAATCGCGTTTTCCGCGAACTGAACGTCAACGACGGGCCCGATGACTTGAACGATTTTGCCGGTGTTCATTTTCGAAAGAGGTTTGGTTACCGAAAGCACTTACGCGCCCCGAATGGGCAGTCAGGTTTCAGTGCTTGGGTTGATAAAATAGGTTGGAAAATACGACGGATCAGATCGTTCAGGTTGAAGCGAATTGCGCGGCGGCGATTTCAAGAATCTCCTGGGTGATCGCGGCCTGACGCGCCTTATTATACTCAAGCGTGAGGTCGCCGAGCAACTTCGTGGCATTGTCCTTGGCGGTTTTCATCGCGACCATCCGGGCGCTGTGTTCGGAGGCCTTGGCATCAAGCACCTGCTGATGTACCTCCCGGTTCAAATAGAGCGGCAAGAGCGCGTTCAAGACGGTTTCGGGCTTGGGCTCGAACAGCATCTGCTGATCCACGGCCGATTTCGAAGGCTGCGCCGCGAGCCCGGCGTCAGCCCGCAAATCGGTGATCAAGTCCTTCACGCTTGAAAGCGGGAGGAGCTGCATCAAAGTTGGCACTTGGATGAGGGTATTACGGAACCGCGGCCACAGGATCTCGACGGTATCGACGACCCCGTCCGTATATTGCTTCACCATATACTCCGCGACGACCTTCACTTCCGCGAAGGCGACGCGATCGGTGACACTAAAATCAGCGAGCAAATTACGATGGGTGCGCGCGATAAACTGGGCGCCTTTGCGGCCAATGACTGCGTATTTCGCCGGCGTCTTGATCTCAGTGACGAGCTTGAAGAGGTTCGCGTTCATCGGACCGGCGAGGCCTTTGTCCGAGGTGACGAGAATAATGCCGCGGGTCTTCACCTCACGCTTCACCAAAAACGGGTGCTGCGCATCGTCCACACGATCGCCGAGAGCTGACAGCATCTGCGCCATCAACTCGGCATAAGGCCGGCCGGCCAAGGCCGCTTGCTGGGCCTTCTTCATCTTGGAAGCGGCCACGAGTTCCATCGCCTTGGTGATCTGGCGGGTGTTCTTGACCGACTTGATACGTCGGCGGATGTCGCGGGTTGAAGCCATTGCTCGGTAGGTGCGGGAAGTGAGATGCGGGGAGCGAGTGGAAAGAAGCGTTAAGGAGAGGCGGGGGGCGGTAAAAATGCTCGCTACACGCTTAACACATTACTCGCGGCTCGTTTGATATTAGCCGGTAAACGTGGCTTTCCACTCGTCCATCGCGGCTTGGAGTTTGGCTTCAAGATCATTGTCGAGCGCGGCCTTGGTCCGAATCTCGGTCAGGAGGGCGTCTTTGCGGGTCGAGAAGAAGTCCTTCATCGACTGCGCCGCGGCCACGACCTTCTTTGCTTCGATCGTGTCGAAAACACCCCTCTGCATCCCGAAGAGAATTGCGACCTGAAGCTCAATGGGAACCGGGCTGAACGCCGGCTGCTTGAACAACTCCACGATGCGCGCGCCGCGATCGAGCTGCGCCTTCGTCTTGGCATCGAGGTCGGATCCGAACTGGGCAAACGCGGCGAGTTCGCGGAACTGCGCGAGTTCGCCCTTCAGTTTACCACCCACTTGCTTGGTGGCTTTGATCTGTGCAGCCGAACCGACGCGCGAGACGGAGAGACCGACCGAAACCGCCGGGCGGATACCTTGGTTAAACAGATCGGTCTCGAGAAAGATCTGTCCATCCGTGATCGAAATAACATTCGTCGGAATGTAAGCCGAGACGTCACCAGCCAGCGTCTCAATGATGGGCAACGCGGTGAGGGATCCCTTGCCATCAAGGCGGGCTGAACGCTCGAGCAAACGGGAGTGAAGATAGAAAACGTCACCCGGATAGGCTTCACGACCGGACGGGCGTTTCAGAATCAGGGAGATCTGACGATAGGCGACGGCGTGCTTGGAAAGATCATCATATACGATCAGCGCATCCATGCCATTTTCCATGAACCACTCACCCATCGCCGCCCCTGAATACGGGGCGAGATATTGATTGGCGGGATTATCCGCCGCAGGCGCCGCGACAATAATCGTATACTCGAGCGCGCCCGCCGCTTCCAAAGCGGCCATGGTACGAACAATATTCGAATTCTTCTGGCCGATCGCGACGTAGATGGAGTAGACCGGCCGAAAACTCTTATCGCTGCCCGCGAGCCCGACCTTGTTGATCTTCGCTTGATTGATAATGGTATCAATCGCGATCGTGGTCTTGCCGGTACCGCGGTCACCAATGATCAGCTCGCGCTGACCGCGACCAATCGGAATCATGGAATCGATCGCCATGATACCGGTGAATAGCGGTTGGGAAACCGATTTACGAACGATGATTCCTGGCGCGATTTTTTCGACCGGATACGACTCGGTCGCCGCCACCGGCCCCTTGCCATCGACCGGATTACCCAGCGCATCCACCGCGCGGCCGAGCAGGCCCTTTCCCACGGGAACGGAAAGAAGGCGGCCCGTGGTCTGGACCTCATCGCCCTCCTTGAGCTGTGAGATGTCTCCCAACACCACGCAGCCGACCTCGGCTTCTTCGAGATTGAGGGCGATGCCGATGGCACCGCCGGCAAACTGCACCATCTCGTTATACATGACATCCGAAAGACCATCGATCTTCGCGACGCCATCGGCGACCGTGCGAATGTTACCGGTGTTCTTCTTAACCGCTTTGCTGGATAGCTTGGCGATCTGCTGTTCGATTTGTTCGAGGACGGTGCTCATCAGAAAAAGGGTTTCGGGAACGTTGAAAAGAGAACGATTTAGACCGCGGAGGCGAGGCTGGCGAGCTGACCGGAAACAGACGACTCGTAAACATCGTCACCGACGCGCACGCGCAGCCCGGCGAGCAAGGTATCGTTAGGCCGGCTAAGACTCACAACCGGGCGGCCATAACGTTGAGTCATGGAGTTCGCGATACCCGCCAAAACGGACTCAGTCACCGGTCCGGCGTGCTCCACCACGGCCTGGCCGCGCGCGATCTCAGTCGCGATCAAACGTTTATAAGCCTTCAAAACGGCGAGACTATGCGCCGGACGATGCTTCTCGATATATTGCAGCACGCCAGCGACGCGCTCAGCCGACAACACGCCTTCGTCAGTACTCAGTTTGAAGAACTGGCGGGCGAGTTGCTGGACCTGTTTTTGGGCGGACGCCATACAGAGTAGATGGAGTGAAAACGAAGGAGAACGCGGTCAGGCGGCGCAAATTCCAGGCCGCACGGCCGCGGCGGAATTCAGCCAGGTTATATTCAAGAATGAATTCTCAGACCGACGTGAGTTCACGAGCCGCCGCATCGTTATAAGCCGCGCGATCAGCGTCGGTCAGCTTCTTTGCCAGAACGCGTTCGGTGGTGGTGACGACCAAACGAGCAATCTCAACGCGTGCATCGGCCAGCATCTTTTTATGCTCGAGGGCGATGGCCTGCTGGGCCTTCGCGAGAAGATCATTCGCCTTGAGGGTGGCCTCTTGCGTTTGACGCTCGAGGAACTCTTTCGCGGTCTTCCTAGCATCATCAACGATGCGGCTCGATTCGACATTGGCCTTCTTGACGATCACGGCGCTCTCCTCCTGAGCCGCGGCCAGCTTGAGCTGCATCTCTTCCGCGTGCTTGAGGCCAGACTCAATCTTTCGATTGCGGACCTCCATCGTCGCGGTGACCGGCTTGATGCCGAAATTATACAGTACGACGAGAACGATCAGAAAACTGATCGTCTGCCAGACGACATATCGCCATTCGACCCCGAATTTCTCGAACATATCGGGCGTAGCAGCGGTTTCGACAGCAGCGGCGAGAATGAGAGGCAGCGTCATGGCGATGAAAAAGAGAGAGAACGGCAGCGCGGACGAGCCGCGCTGCCCGGATTGATTTAACCCAAAAACAAGGCGAGAATACCAAGACCTTCAGCCAGTGCCATACCGATGATGGCTTGGACGAGAATCTTGCCGGAAGCGCCGGGGTTACGGCCAACGGCTTCAGCGGCCTTGAAGCCGATGAGACCGACGCCGATAGCGGCGCCGAAAACGCCGATGGCGCTGGTGAGATTGCCGGTGATGCCAGCGGGAACCGCGGCTTGGGCGAGGATGTCGATCATGTGTTGGTGGCTGTCTGTGGTTGGGATTTCCGCCGTGCGCGCATCATGGCACGCTCCCGACGGGAGAGTGATTAGTGACCTGCGCTGACGGCGGGGGCGTGCTTTTCTTCATGGTCGGCATGCGCGTGATCGCCGCCCTCATGATTACAGAGGAGTCCAATATAGACCGAGGTCAGAAGCGTGAAGACCAGCGCCTGAATCAGGCCGACCATCAGCTCCATAAAATAGAAGACGGGGAAAAACGTCGTCCCATGGAGAAGGTTTTCACCGCCAAAGACGTTGCCGAAGAGACGAACCGAAAGCGTGAACGGCCGGATCGCGATGGAGAAGACTTCGATCAATCCCACCACAATAAAGATCAACGAAAGGATGGGATAAAGCCAGGTGGGCGTTTCCTTCTTCTCGGCCTTGTTGCCGAAAAGGTCCCACATGATGGTCTTCATTCCGGCGATCTTGAATGCAATGATCGCCCAAGCGCCAAACGAGATCAGCGCCAGCGCAATGGTGCCATTGAAGTCCGCATTATGCGGCCGAATAAAAGGCCGCGTCATATGGAACTGTCCCGCCGCATCGTGAAAGCCCCAGCCTACCGTACCCACTCCTGGGATCAGGCCCATCCAATTATGAAAAAGGATGAAGACGAAAAGTGTAACGAGCAATGGGAAGACAGCCGGAAACGCCACCTTGCCCACGATCGGCTCGAACAAAGCACGGAGCGCCTCGATTAACGACTCGACGACGGCCTGACCTTTGGAGGGCAGAACCGTGGGGCGGCCAATCAACCAGAGGACCAGCGTCACCAGAATGGCCGAGCCGACCCAGCCCGTGACCATGCTGTTCGTAATTGACCAGCCATTACCAAAGTCCACGAGCTTCGCCGCGCGCGGAGAGACTCCGTCAGCAGCCAGCGCGGATGAGCCCAGAGTGAGACTCGCGAAAAAAGTGATGAGTTGGATACCTCGTGACATGCGCTCGATACAGGTGGAACGAATTTAAAGGATCACACTCAGGCCTGCGCCCTACCCTGCGTCAAACTCCGAAATCGGTCCCGAGCCCCCGCGGAATAGAAATTAGCCGCGACTTCTTTTTTACGCCGGCATCTTATGCCCGACGTTTCGCAACCAGGGAATAATGAGTCGCGGCCCGGCTTTGAAACACCGTTACGGACTCGAATGGCCAGGGCTCGGTTAACAATTCCCAATATGGCGACCGGATAAAAACCGCCGTCGCGGCCTCATGATACGGCAGGAAATCCGTGCGGAAATAGAGCCGACACGCCGGAGCTGCCTGGCGTGCAATCAATTCAAGCACATCGTCTTGAATCAACCGATGCTTGTGGTGGCGAACTTTAGGCCAGGGGTCAGGAAAGAGCACATAGACTTCCTGCCACCGGGCTTCCGGCGACACGTACTTTAGAAAGAAGCGCAATTCGGCCCGAACGAAGTGGAGATTAGCCAAACCCGCCCGATCACGTTTCCGCAAGGCGCGCTCGATGCGCTCTCCCACCACGTCAATTCCCACGCAAAGCCGATCGGGGTACTGTTCGGCATAAGCCGTAAGAAAGTGCCCATGGCCGCTCCCAATCTCCAGAATCGAGGGTCCCCCACTCGCAAAGATGGGGGTACACTGGGCGACAAGGTCCCGCCGGCGGGTTGCCATCAGCTCCAGATAACCCGGGCTTCCACTTGAATCAGAGGCGAACATGGCCGCGATTTCAAACCCGGGGAGCGCGGGATTCCAGCCAAACGAGCAGGACACTGATATCCGCGGGGTTTACCCCGCTGATCCGGGTCGCCTGGCCGACGGTCAAAGGCTTGACCTCGGAGAGCTTAAACGCGCTCTCTTTTCGTAGACCACATATAGTTAGATAGTTGATGGAGGAATCGAGTCTGAGATGATGCACCCCCGCGACCTTCTGAATCTGCCGCTTTTCACGTTCAATATATCCCTGATAGGCAGTAAGATATACAATTTCGTCGCGAACTGCAGGAGACTCGTTCTTCAAGGCTTCGGGCAAAGAAAGAAGGGAGCGGTCACGACGGATGTTCTCCGCCCAAGTGCCCGACGGGGTCCGTGTCGTCTCTAATAAAGAAATCCATCGCTCGATGGTCGCCCTCTTTACCGCGATGCGATCAAGCCGCGTCCGCGAGAGTAAACCTTGAGCCGCCGCATGAGACGCGAGCCGCAGCTCGGCACTTCCGTGATTGAAGAGCAACCGATGCTCGGCCCGGCTTGTGAACATTCGATAGGGCTCATTTGTACCTTTAGTGACCAGATCGTCGATCAAGACCCCGATGTAGCCTTCATCCCGCTGGATGATCATGGGCTCCCCTCCCCTCACCTTGTTTACTGCGTTAACGCCCGCGACCAACCCTTGGCATGCAGCCTCCTCGTAACCCGAGGTACCATTAATCTGTCCGGCGAAAAACAGGTTCTCCACCTTCTTCGATTCGAGGGAGGCAAAGAGCTGCGTGGGCGGCGCGAAATCGTATTCGACGGCATAGGCAGGCCTAAGCAAGATGGCTTTCTGCAGCCCAGGGATACTGCGAACCATCCGCAGCTGCACCTCGAACGGCAGGCTCGTGGACAAGCCATTCACATAGAATTCGTTTGTAGAGCGCCCTTCAGGTTCGAGAAAAAGCAAGTGCCGGGGCTTGTCCGCAAAGCGAACAAATTTGTCCTCAATGCTCGGACAGTACCGCGGGCCGATCCCGGCAATTTCCCCGCTGTACATTGCCGAAAGATGGAGATTTTCCCGTACGAGCTGCGCCGTCTCCGGCGTCGTGTAGGTCATCCAGCATGAAACCTGATCACCGCCGGGCGCCCAGCCTTGACGTCGTTCGCCGGTTTGTTCCACGTGGAACAACTCCGTCTGGTCCCGGGTGTCGTGGAACGCGAAAAATGTCGGATTAAGGTCACCTTTTTGCTCTTCCATCTGGGAAAAATCGATGGACCGTCCCAGCAAGCGTGGTGGAGTTCCGGTCTTCAGCCGCCGCAGCTCAATTCCCACTTCCTCAAAAGAACTGGACAGCGTTCTTGCACTAAAGTCACCAAGCCGACCGCCTTCGTTCTTATTTTGCCCAATGTGCATCAGGCCGCGGAGAAACGTCCCCGTTGTCACCACGACGGTTTTGCCGCGAAATTCGATATCCAGATTCGTCCGACAACCCACCACGCGTTGTGACTCATAGATGAGCCCGGTAACCGTTGCCTGAAATACTTGCAGGTTCTCCTGAAGCTCCAACGTGTGCTTCAGCCGAAATTGATAGGCTTTCTTGTCGCATTGGGCGCGGGGCGACTGCACCGCGGGGCCTTTCGATTCATTCAACAAACGAAACTGGATTCCCGTCACGTCCGTATTGATCGCCATCTCTCCGCCGAGGGCGTCGATCTCGCGCACGATCTGGCCTTTGGCCTGTCCGCCAATTGCCGGATTGCAGCTCATCTGGGCGATAGTATCGATATTGCCCGTGAGCAAGAGGGTAGAGGCCCCCATCCGGGAGGCTGCCAAGGCCGCCTCGACGCCAGCATGGCCGGCGCCGCAAACGATTACGTCAAAATGTTGGTCGCGATAGATCACAAAAATGCCATCCTGCGCAGGTTGTCCGGAAAGCACGATGCCGCCGGGTTATTTTCCGATGCAGAAGGTCGCGAACAGTTGGTCGAGCATTCGCTCGTTGTCCACCTTTCCGGAAATTTCCCCGTAGGCGGCCAAGACCGTCCGCACCTCACTCGCCAGCAGCTCCATTGGCCCGCGGCTAAGTAAAATCTCCCTCCCCCGACCCAAGGCTCCCAGAGCTTCCCCCAACGCGTGCGCATGGCGCGCACTCACGGCAATGAAGTCTTCTCCAACGTCGGTTCGAAACGAGTCCGCAGCTGCACTGATGGCGGCAGTCAACTCCGCAATCCCTTGGCCTGTTAAAGCGGAAACATGAACGGCCGTTTCCCCAACCAGGCTCCCAAAGGCCGCTTCAAATCCACCTAAGTCGCACTTATTGAGTACTTTAATACGAATGGCTCGCGCTGGCACATCGTTTACTTCAGCGGGGAACTCCACGGACTCGCGACTCGCATCCGCCACCGCAATGACCAAATCCGCCTCTTGCAATCGTTCCCGCGTCCGCTCCATTCCCAGCCGTTCTAGCGGGGCAGGGGAGGGGTTCAACCCCGCCGTATCAATCAATCGCAAACAATGCGGACCCACCATAATCCGTTCTTCGATGAAATCCCGAGTCGTTCCCGGTTCCGGACTCACTAACGCCCGCTCGCTACCGACCAGACGATTGAGCAAACTGCTCTTACCCACATTGGGCTCACCCACAATCACGGTCTTGATCCCATCCCGCAGGACTTCGCCGTAATGGCTGGTGGCAATCAATGCGTCCGTATCCATCATAAGTCTATTAATAACAGCATCTAGTGATGAAACGTCTTCCGGCGGCAGATCCTCGTCCGGAAAATCGATATAGGCCTCAACTCGCGCCAGGACGCCCAGCAACGCTTCCACCAATCCCTCCATTCGGCGTCCCAACGCCCCGCGCAACTGCTCGTTTGCCGCCGCCAAGGCCCGCTCACTGCGGGCATGAATCAGGTCCATCACCGCCTCTGCCTGAGTCAAATCCATTCGCCCGTGCAAAAATGCGCGCTGCGTAAACTCTCCCGGCTCCGCCGGCCGGCACCCGCGTGCAAAAAGATCCTCAAGAATCTTTTGGGCAATGTAGGGATTCCCGTGACACGTCACTTCCGCCGCGTCTTCCCCCGTGTAACTCCGCGGACCGGCAAAATACGTCAACAACACGTCGTCCAAGAGCATTCCCGCGCAATCCCGATAATCCAAATGAGTCGCCACGCGGGGCAGGGGAGCGCGACCGACGAGCCGCTGCACAACTGCCAACGTATCCGGACCGCTAATACGGAGTAACGCGATTGCCGCCGTCCCGACGGGAGTAGCCAGCGCGGCGATGGTTTCGGTGGAGTGCGGCATGTTCAGCCGGCCACGCTTCCGTGCGCGCGCGTTCAAGTCAAACCAGCCGCATCTCGACTCACCGGGCACTGACTACCAGCG
>Ga0163152_10002800_pt1 | contig 23893 bp, 25 predicted proteins | sample OliLakLV19MP8IB2_FD_148635 | JGI IMG/M metagenome (GOLD analysis project Ga0163152, IMG submission 148635) | Freshwater microbial mat bacterial communities from Lake Vanda, McMurdo Dry Valleys, Antarctica - Oligotrophic Lake LV.19.MP8.IB-2 | ecosystem: Environmental > Aquatic > Freshwater >...
TGGGGTTGCTTCACCAACTGGCTTTCAAGCCCAGAGAAGATTTTTCAATTGAACGTGGTGACCTGGTAATTTTCAGCGCCGATATTTATCCCGGGCAATCTCGGCGATTGGCAACCATTCAAGACCACCTGTTGTCGATGGGCATTACCGGTGTGATAGGTGCTCGAGGCGGCGTTCACGTAAGCAACCATGCCAGCCAGGAAGAGCTTAAGTTGGTTTTGTCGGTCACCCAACCGCGTTACTTTGTTCCGGCCATCGGCGAAGGCCGCCACATAAAGCACCACGGGCAGTTGGCCACGGAATTCGGAATTCCTGTCGACAATGTATTTAGTATTCGAAATGGCGCTGTCATTGAAATATCTAACGGTTTGGCGGCGCTGGCCGGAACCATTGAATATGAGGCGGTATTCTTCAACCGAGACCAGGCTGAAAGCGTCACCAGGTTCTCTGTGAATGAACGTCGGTCGCTAAGCAACGAAGGCGTTCTGACGATTGCCTGCATCGTGGACAGTAAGTGGAATTTGGTCCAGCCACCAAGTATGGAAGGGGCTGCGCTGGGTTTCGTCCATAGCCGTGATTGGGCAGCGACCAGGAAGGAGCTGTTCAACAACATCGAGGATGTATTGACCAGGCACAGGGCAGTGGAAGGCTCTGACATAACGAGCCTGCGTGCAGCTGTTCGGGACGTTGCAAGCAAGACGATTCGCTCGAAACTACAATCGAAGCCAACGATCCAAATCGTCGTCCATGAGATTGATACCGTCAGAACTCAGTGAGCTAAGGAGTGAATTCAGATGCGTAGTACTATCATCGTGCTGTTGCTGACAGCATTCCTTTTTGCGATTCCTTCGGTAGAGTCTAAGAGTTGTCCTGGCGGACCAAAGACGAAGAAAACACACGGCGGTGTTTATGGGATCACGATCACAAAAAGTGGTGGCATTGCCGGCATCAATGAGACATTCACGTTGGATTCGAACAAGCTGGCCAAGCCATTGAAAGGCGATCTTCAGTCTTTGGTAAGTAACACAGGTATTCTGGACGTCGGCTCCGTCACGAAAACGCAGCCTAATGCCGCGGACCTATTCTTTTATGAATTCAAGGTTGATTACAAAGGCAAGTTACACTCGGCTACTTACGATGATATGACTCTACCTGAGCAATACAGGACACTTCTGGGGTTTGTCACCAAACATGGTCTTGGCACAAAGCAAAGATTTTAGTGCCAGCCCTGCAGCAACTCCTGGCGAATCGGCTCGTCTTTCTTCTTTTCTGAGGCAGGCGCTGCTGTAGACATCGCTTCCTTCACAACTGGTGTCATGAAATGCGCTAGTTTGTGTTTTAACTCTTCGTATTTGTCGCTTTCAACTTTGAAGTCCGGATCCCGCGGGCTACGCTGAAACTCAATGAATTTCACCAGTATCTGCTGAGTTTGCGCGGCCTGTTCGTAATCACGCGATCTTTCGTAAGCACCAACCAATTTTCGCAACTGAGCGATGTTCGTGTCCTCATCCGCGTGGAACTCATTGTTGAACTGAAGAGTCCGGATCAAGTACAAAGGAGCTTCTGCGTATTTTTTCTCGGCGATCAAGACATCGCCGAGCTTGGCGTAGACGTAGACAAATTCTTTTTCCGGCACGCGATCTTTCCAGGCCATTTCAATGGCGGTTTTTAATTCATTTTCCGCAACGGTCAGCCGATCTGGTGCCTGCCCTTGCAATGCTTTTTCGGCGATTTCATAGTGAGCATGCCACTGCGAAAATCCGCAGCCTGTTAAGCTCAGCACAGTAGCTGTGGAAAGAAGGATGACGAGTGTCTGATTTAGTGTTCGCATTTCGGTCCCTTTCTAATTTACCAACCGCCGGTTATCACCATCGCATTTGCTTGAGTTAACAGTAGATTCACGTTTTCTCCAGGCGCTGCTGAAAATGGCACTAGCCAGTAATAGGTGATGCCGGGCTGTTTCCGCGTGCAGGTGAGCCACCAGTTGCCGGACGGAATTCGGCTGTCGACGTAACCAACTTTTCGCGGACGAATTTGCACTGGGGAAAGACCTTCTTGCACTGCTTCCGTTTCGATGTCTTGTCGTGTCTTATCGAACTCTTCAATAGCTTTTTCATAACGCTGGTAGCGCTCTTTCTCAAGAAGGTTGGTGCGCTTGGTCTCTTTCAGCGCGTACGGCAAGAATTCGTCTATCCAGCGATATGCACCAAATATGGTGTGCGGGGTTGACATGTGACTCTTTCTTAGAGCATCGCGATAAGCGTATTGCCAGCGCCAGCCTCCGATTGGGTAGGGCTTGTCTGGATTGGCCCGCGTTGCGTAGCCACTATGTAGCAAAAGAAACTTAAGTGACTCCTTGTCCTCGCCCAACGGCGGCGGCGGCCCTTTGATCACTGGTGGCTTGACCGGGTAAGGATGAATAGCGATCACATCCAGCACAGGCTTCTGATTATGCGGAACATTCACTTTCAATGTCAGGCGTGCCACCTGCTGTGATTGATTGGGCTCATCAAACAGGCTTGCCGGTGTCTTCTTAGTAGCTTCGTTGGTGCTGACACCTTGAGGTACATCAACTATCGAGGCGGACGGCTGCGGTACCTGAGTTGGAGTTACGGCAATCGCTGCCGGAAGGCAACAACTGACCAATGAGCCAAGAAGGATAGCGCTGAGAGACCGTCGTTTCATGGGTTGAGCCCATCCATTGCTAGTTTCAAAGCGCCCATTTTATGCTTTTTCGCCTAGCAAAATGCTAGACAACGCTCATCTTCCCCACTGAACCGCCAAGAAGCCCGATTTTTCGGAAACTTAGGTCTGGAATCTCCGTCACAAAGCTCTCACGGACGCACACCTGGTCCGTTTATGTCTCGAAAGTAATACGGTAACTCCACTAGAAGGACAAGGTTAGTAGATGTATCCAACTAACGTTATTTCGCTGCCCAACAAGGCAGAGTTGTTCTATAAAGACGTCCTTACCTTGTTGAATGCCTCAAATGCCAGCTATCTCATCGGAGGCAGTCTGGCGCTGGCACATTACATGCACCTGCCCCGTTCACCTAAGGATCTTGATATTTTTCTTCGGCGTGAGGACGTTGAGACCACACTAGAGCTGCTGAAGCAGCATGGTTACGAAACGCTTGTGGTCCACAGTCACTGGTTGGCGAAGGCCTACAAAGGGGATTTGTTCATCGATTTCATTTTTAACTCCGGCAATGGAGTTGCTCTGGTCGATGACGACTGGTTTGAAGAGCCGCCCATGGGTGAGATCTTCGGACAAAAGGCTCCTATCTGTCGCCCCGAAGACATCATTTGGTCTAAGGCTTTCATCATGGATCGCGAGCGATTTGATGGTGCAGACATCGCTCATTTGATTCGTGATGCCAGCGCGCAAATTAACTGGCAACGATTACTCGATAAGTTCGGCAGCCACTGGCGAGTGTTGTTTGCGCACCTGATGCTCTACCAGTTTATCTATCCCGGTAATAAAGCGATTCCACAGTGGGTGATCGACAATTTGCTGGCGCTGGCTACCAGCGCCGATGAAAGTCTTGAAGGAAAGCTTTGTCAGGGTACCTTGCTGTCGCGCGATCAGTATAGTTCGGACGTTGAGATGTACGGCTATGCCGATGGACGCCTGGCACCAGAGGCCAATATGAACCAACAAGAGCTCAGCGAATATCTTTGCGCCGTGGACCTGGAAGTGAGTACGCGCAAAAGGCTGGAAAAGGAAGTCAACCGTAAATTCGACCTGGCTCAGCAGGCAATTGCAAACAAGGTGCATTCGAACAAGAAAAAAGGCGCAGCCGCTTAGCCTTTGTAATTGCCGTACTTGTCGATGAGCGCTTTTGTCGCTTCTTGAAACGTTTTTCCGGCAGTCAATTGTTCAATTTCTTTATCGCGGTCGAAGAGATGCAGGCTTTTCAACGCCTTCTGTCGTACGAGCGTATTGGGATGCGCTTGCGAAACGAAGTAGATAGGAGGGATTGAGATTGGCTTTCGTTCCTTGACGAGTTGGTCGATGCAAGTGGCCACGGAATCGTAGTCGTTGTCCTTCAATCCGTCGACGAGCGATTTGAAAGACCACTGGTCAATCATGTTGAGCACGCCTTTCACAGACTTGCCCAAAGTATCGTGAAACGATTTGAACTCAGTTGAAAAGTCACTCACTGTTAGTCGAGTTCCTGATAATCCGGTGGCAGATTGGCATTATAGATGCGATAGAAGAGATCTTTCAAACCCTCTTCGTGAGCTTTGGGCCGTCCGCCCTGGCAAAGTTCTACCAGGCGTAACCAGCTGATGTTCTGGAAATTTTCGAGTTCCGCCGGTACTTGTTGTCCCCGTTCGGACTCCATAACTTTGAGAACCCTATCGCAAGGAAGGCTGTAGAACGCGTCAACGACTTCTGGATCGAAATGGTTCTCGCGACCGGATTCCATAATTTCGTACACTTTGGTGATGGACATTCTGTTGCGATAGTGGCGCACGGAAGTGAGCGCATCAAACACGTCCGAGACGGTGATAACTCGGGCAAGGAAGGGGATCTCATGGCCTTTGAGACCGCGATAGTATCCAGTTCCGTCCAGTTTTTCGTGGTGACAAGAGGCAACAAAAGGAACTTGAGCCAGACGATTTGTGAAAGGCAAGTTGGACAAAAGGTCGTAAGTGATTTTGGCGTGAGTTTGAACGCAGGCGTATTCTTCCGGGGTTAGTCTACCGTTCTTCCAGAGAATTGCTTCCGGAACGCCGATTTTGCCATAGTCGTGCATCATTGCTGAGTAGCGCAACACATCTCGCTCATCTTCCGAGATTGACATGTTTTCGCCGATCAATAAACTGTATTTTGTGACGCGAATGGAGTGACCGGCCGTGAGCGGATCGCGTTTATCAATGGTTTGAGCCAGAGTTTCCAGTGTCTTATCAACGAAGTGTTCGATTTCCGAATATTGTTGAGCCTGTTCAATTAAGCCACCAGCTACTGCCGCTAAGGCTTGCAGCCATTCCTCATCTTCATCGGTGAAGGTATTTTGATCTTTGTTCATTACTTCAAAGACACCGATCACAGAGCCATTGCGGTTATGCATCGGTACGCAGAGAATATTTTTCGTGCGATATCCTGTGGATTTATCGATATCAGGATCGAAACGCGGGTCTTCATATGCATCGGGAATGTTTATTACTCTACCGGTGCGCGCACAAAGTGAAACGATGCTGTTACCGGCAAGAGCTACACGAATGGTTCTTGTGCCGTCTAACCCGACAGCCATCTGAGTCCAAAGTTCTTTGCTTGAGTGATCGACAACGAACACGCTGCACCGATCGCACTTCAACATCTTTGTGGTTTCGCTGGTGATTACTTCCAGCATGGACTCGAGCTTTCGCTCGGTGGTCATTGCTTTGACGACGCGATACAAACCGGAAAGCGGCCGCAGGCGGTCAATTTCTTGTTGCAAGCTGAGGATTTTTATTTCACGCTCGATCAGCCCTACTTCACGTTTGCTGAGGTCGGACTCAAGCTTACGCATGGCATCTTCGCGAACTTTGATCTGCAAATCCGGGTCATCCACCTTCAGGTGGCTGACGCAGTCGGTATGAGTATGTTCGGTTCCATTTTTTAGCGCTCCTCTTTTGGCTTCGCTGTTTCCAGCATCGGCTTTCTTAGCATCTTTTGCAGTGTAACCTTTCGCCATGAAAATGATCCTCAAGTTGCTTGGCATGGCTTGCCCCATTCTTTTATACCCAGAACTATTCTGATTCACGTTCCGAAACATAAAATTAGCCGATCTCCGCAGATCAACTGAAAACCCCATAATCATGCGGGTTCCGAGCATTTTTGGGGCGACTAATGGGAGTATTGCGCACTTGTCAAGCGGGCAAAGCTATGCTTGGCCTGCTTGACATAAAAAGCCACTGTTATTCGAAAATTTCGATAGAACGAGGATACTTCGGTGGCTCCAGCCAGCGCCAGAACAGCAGGCACGCCCGGCCGATCACTCGTTGTTGATCTAGAAAGCCCCAAACATGGCTGTCTTCACTGTTATTGCGATTATCGCCCATCATAAACAACTGCCCGGCAGGCACTATGATTGGCTCTTTGCTGTCGGCAAAAGGACGCATGCTGCTTCCGCCTACGCCTTTGCCACCAATATCAGCCAGTGTGTTCAAATCGTAGTTCGGGCGTTCCTTGAAGTAAGGTTCGTCCAACAACTGTTCATTTATAAAGACACCAACGTCCCTTTGCACACGTATCTTATCGCCGGGTAGTCCGACCACACGTTTAATGAACGCCGGTTCGTACGGCAGAAACGGAAGTCCCGTCAGGCGCCCTAATACGGTAAGGGGATCGTTGCTCAGGTCTTTGCCGCCCATTTCTGAAGGGGGTGGATAGAAAACCAGGATATCGCCGCGGCGTATCGGTTTGCCCAGGTGACCAGAGAGTTTTTCCACCAGCAGGCGGTCTTCGATCTGCAGAGTCGGTTCCATGGAGCTGGATGGGATGTATCTTGCTTCGGCAAATGCCCAGCGGATAACGATCAAGAGAAATACGGTGACGACTATCAGCTCAACGACTTCTCGGATGAGCCCAACGATGCCGCCTTTCTTTTCTGATTTTTCTTGTGCTGCGGTCGGTTTGCCAGCGGCGGCGGCGGCCCCGCCAGAAACAGGTGGCGCAGTAGAATTCTGGACCGGAATAACCGGGGTCTTGTTGGTGTTGTCGGCTGCCACAGCTGCCGGATCAACCGCGCCAAGATTGCCGTCTGCGCCGAGTACGTCAACTGCTTCTATAGTTTGTCCAGCAGAAACGACTTCTTGGCTGCTAGTGCCAGAATCGCCGCTCGAGACAATATCTTCTTTGTTAGCGGGCTGTTGGCTCATCGATTACATTGACGTTGAATTGAGAACTGATTATACCGAACCGGCGCTCCTTTGCGCTGTCGTTGCAGTTACGGACCTTCCAGGTAGCGTGGTGGTGCGAAAAAGCGCCAGAAAAGCAAACAGGCACGCCCAATCACGCGATTCTGATCGAGGAACCCCCACATATGGCTATCTTCGCTGTTATTGCGGTTGTCGCCCATGACGAACAGGTGTCCAGCCGGGACCACTATCGGTTCATTCACCAACTTGGGATCTTTGTACGGGCGAAGGTCGTTGCCGTGATTACTACGATTGCCTACATCGCCTAAGGCGTTCAGGTCGTACTGGGGCTTTTCTTTAACGTATGGAGATTCATCCAACAACTGATCGTTTATGTAGACGCCGACGTTCTTTTGCACGCGAATCTTGTCACCAGGCAAACCAATCACGCGTTTGATAAATGCCGGTTCGTAAGGCAGGAAGGGCAATCCCGTTAGTCGCCCGAGCACCGTCAACGGATCATTGCTGAGATCCTTGCCACCCATCTCGGCAGGCGGTGGGTAGAACACGATGATTTCACCGCGTCGAATTGGTCGCCGCAAATGACCTGATACCTTTTCGACGATCAATCGGTCGCCGATCTGCAAGGTTGGTTCCATCGAGCTGGAAGGGATAAAGCGCGCTTCGGCAATCAAGAAACGGATGCCGATTAACAGCACCAGGGTCACGACAATGAGCTCAATAACTTCTTTAAAGAGCGTGAAGACAGGATCCGATTTCTTTGGCGTCGGTTTAGCAAGTTCTGGTGGCACACCGGGACCTGGCTGTTTTGCCGGCTCTGAGGTGAATCCTGCCGGGTGCTCCCGTGATTCCATTAGATCTGAGGACTCCTCTTAACGCTTGTGGGCAAGTTGAGACGCGGCAGTGCTGCTTGCCGAGCCGACACGCGCCAGCGCCTTCGGCAATGCCTGGGCGAACTTGTCGAGCTCTGCAACACTGTTCATTTCGGTTACCGCAATCAAAATGCAATTGCGGTATTCAGGATAGAACTGGCTCATATCCAGTCCACCGAGGATGCCGTCTTCCACAAGCAGTTCCAGCACTTTAGCGGACGGAGCGCTTGTTTCCAAAACGAACTCGTTGAAAAATGGATTATTGAACTTCAGTGAGACACCAGGCACTGCCGTCAAGGCTTCAGCCAGGTAATGTGCTCGACGCAAGCCAATTTCCGCAAGAGTCCTTAGCCCTTCCGGACCGATTAAAGACAAATAGACGAGCATGGTCAGTGCGTTCAGCGCTTGGTTCGTGCAGATGTTCGAGGTCGCCTTCGCCCGGCGAATGTGTTGTTCGCGAGTTTGTAGTGTCAATGTGAAGGCGCGCTTGCCGGTTTTGTCGACGGTCATCCCGGCAAGACGGCCAGGTAGTTGTCGAACGAATGAATTTCTCGTCGCCATGTAACCGGCTGATGGCCCGCCAAAGGACAATTGGTTGCCACACTGCTGAGCATCACCAACAACAATATCTGCGCCAAATGAACCTGGTGCCTTGAGCAGGCCGAGGCTGATCGGATCAGTTATCACTATCAGCAGAGCACCGTGTTTATGCGCTTGTTCCGCTGCGCTAGCAAGATCTTCCAGGCAGCCGAAATAGTTCGGGTATTGCAGCACCACAGCTGCCACCGATTGATCAACTTCAATTGCCGAAGTGACAGTTAGTCCGCCTGCATCCTTGACAGTACGCACGTCCATACCGACTGTCTCGGCGTACGTGCGTGCCACCATCGAATATTCCGGATTTACTGTGTTGCTGATTACAACTGTTCTGCGGTCTGTCAGGCGCGACGCCATCAAAACGGCTTCAGCGCAGGCCGTTGGTCCGTCATACATGGAGGCATTAGCTACTTCCATGTCTGTAAGTAGGCAAATTGCAGTTTGAAATTCGTAAATCGCCTGCAAACTTCCCTGGCTGACTTCTGGCTGGTAGGGCGTATAAGCTGTGGCGAATTCTGAGCGCGAAACAATACTTCCGACTGCTGCCGGGACAAAGCGGCGATAGGCCCCGCCGCCGAGGAAACATGCCTGTTGAGATGCCGGTTTGTTTTTAGCGGCCAGCTCAGCAATGCGTTGAGTAAGCTCAAGTTCACTTAAGCCCGGAGCTAGATCCAAATCCTTGACGCGGATATCCTTCGGGATATGCGAGAGTAGTTCGTCGAAGGTTCGAACGCCGATGGCCTTCAACATCTCTTCGCGATCACCGACTGTATGCGGCAGGTAGGGAAAATGCTTTGGAGTTCTCGAATCGTCGCTCATTGTCGTCTCTCACTGGTGGCGCGCCAGCCAATCTTCTTGATAGGCTCTTGCAATTTTAGCCGTTCGCTGGCAATTTAGCATGGTAAGGCTGTTCAAGACCTGATCACTTCTATGCAGCGTTATCTTGGCAACAAGAAAAGTTACTTATCTAAAGTAGGGGCGGCATCGCCTTAAGTGGAGTTTGGCTTTATGAAGCTGGTAGTAGGACTTGGTAATCCTGAGCTTCGATATATGCTCACCCGGCATAATGCTGGGTTCTGGGTAGTCGACCGAATAGCCACTAAATATGGTGCGTCGTATCAACGCCATAAAGATCTGCAGTCGGACATAGCGAAGGTGCAAGCAGAATCAGGCCCGCTACTAGTTGCTAAGCCGCAAACATATATGAATCTTTCCGGTCGAGCAGTGCAATCGATTTTGCACTGGTACAAGATGGAAACTGAGGACCTGATCGTTGTGCACGACGACGTCGCTCTGCCGTTGGGAAAAATTCGCATCCAATCCGGCGGGGGCGCAGGTGGGCAGCACGGCATTGAGAACACGATCCAAATGCTTGGCGGAGCGAAAAATTTTGACCGCATCAAGATCGGTGTCGGACCGGACCCAGGTGGTGACAGGCGCGCCGATTACGTATTGTCGCCCATCCCTGATGAAGACAGTGAGCTTAAGGAAAAGGTTTTGCAAATGGCAGTGGAGGCAATCTCGCTTTGGTTGCAAGAAGGGCCAAAATCGGCAGCAAATCGATTTAACGGTATGGATTTGCGTCCTTCACCGCCGCCACCACCTGTGCTACCGCCAGTTTCAGGTGATGCAACAGCCGAGCGGTCGGAGCCAGATCCGCAGGCACCGCTTTGTGGAGAAGCGTAGTCAGGCGGTTAATTTTGTCTCAAACGTTAAAACAAACACATTAGCGATCGATATAGCGTGACATCTAGTTCGGGCTCGGAATGGCTCACCATCACGCTTTTGAGGCGTTACACAATGTATAGTGAAAAGCCTTGCGCGAATTTAGTTGAAACCCCATCGCTGACATAATTTGGCTGACAAATAAGACGATCGCTAGATGTCGACAACAAGCTTACAAGCCTTTTGTTTTCGACGCGAAGTCAGGATGCTAACTGAATAGGGAAACGCGAATGTTCTTGAACAGACTGTTGAGCGATAGGGAAGGGAGCGCCTCCCGCAACATGATGTTGTCCGCGATGATCTGGGGGCTCCTTGGGATGGGTGCCGGTCTATTTGCGGCAACGGAATTTTCCTTTCCGGATCTTGTGCACAACGTTCCGCAACTATCGATGCCCCACCTGCGGATGTTCCACGTGAACGCGGTGGCCATTGGTTGGCTTTCCATGGCGTACATGGGAGCAATGTTCTATATGGTGCCCTCACTGACCAAGACAAAGTTGTGGAGCGAACGGCTCGGCAATCTCGTTATGTGGGGTTGGAACTTAATGATGATTGGGGCCGTGGGCTGCATGCTCAACGGTTTTACTGAAGGGCGTGAATATGCCGAGCTGCCTGCGGTTCTGGACTGCATGGCTGTTGCCGCTCTTATTGCCGCTGCGTGGAACGTCTATGCCACGGTACTCAATCGTCGCGTCAAGAAATTATATGTGTCTCTGTGGTACTTCCTCGGTGCTCTCTTCTGGTTCCCACTCGTTTACATCATCGGTCAACGCACTTTCGTGGCGCTGCCTGGTTTGAACGATGCGATCATCGGATGGTTCTACGGTCACAACATTCTCGGAATGTGGTTCACGATCGTCGGCGTTGGCATGATGTACTACCTGCTTCCGCGCTTAACCAACAATCCCCTTTATAGCCATGGTCTTTCAATGCTGGGCTTCTGGGGAATTGCCCTGTTCTATGCACCGACCGGCACTCACCACGTGCTGCAATCACCGGTTCCAGAATGGTTGAAGGCCATCGCCGTTATCTCATCTATCTTCCTTTTAGTTCCAGTATTTTCTGCCCTGACAAACTTCTTTATGACGATGAAGGGCAAGTGGCAGATGATGGTCACGGACTTGACTTTGCGATTCGTTCTTACCTCCACGGTTTTCTATTACATCACCTGTATTCAAGGACCCTTCCAGGCTACACGCTGGATTAACTGGTACTTGCACTTCACGCAGTGGGTTGTCGGTCACGCGCATTTGGCTTTGCTTGGTGCTTTCTCTTTCATCTCGACGGCGGCAATCTACTATGGCTTGCCTCGTGTGACTGGCAGACCGTGGTACAGCATCGGTTTGATCCGGGCGCACTACTGGCTTAAGACCATTGGTTTTACGATCATGATGTTATCTTTGACAACAGCGGGTCTGATCCAATCAGCTGGCTGGGCGATGGGCATCCCCGTTGATCAATGGGGTCTACAAATAAGACCTTACTGGCTGATCCGAGCCTTCAGCGGCGTGCTGATCTTCGCCGGTCAATTTATCTTCTGCTACAACGCCTATCGGTCGCTCTACACGCCTGTTAAAGCCGTCGCTCCTGCGAAGGTTCAGGAGGTCAAGGTTTAATGAACGGGTATCGTTTGGGCGCGACCGGTGTGGTTGCAACCTTCTTCACAATCGTCACTTCCACCGTGCTACTGCCGATGGTGCTCTTTAATCCTAAACCGTCCGGACATGGCAACGACTATTCGAAAACAGCAGTGGCTAAGGTGTCAGACCCAGTTCGGGGAAGGCAAATTTATATCCGCGAAGGCTGCGTCTACTGCCACACTCAATTCACGCGCTTGCAAGATCGTGGCTACGGTCCGCTTGTCAAAGCCGGGGATTATGTATTTGAAACGCCGCACCAGCTCGGTACGGCTAGAAACGGTCCAGACCTAACCAACGAAGGCGTGAAGTTTCCTTCTGAGTGGCAAAAAGCCCACCTGGTCCAACCACGGGCCTTAAAGCCGGGATCGATCATGCCCAGTTTCAGCTTCTTGAGCAATCGCGACATGAACGATCTTGTCGGCTATCTTCAAACCCTGGGGAATATGCGTAAGGTTGAAAGTTTTGTTGAGGCTCCGACCGAATACAAGGCGGCCCTTGCCAAAAAGACGGTTGATACCGCAGCTGATGCCTCAGCCAATGCTGGTCGCGGTATATATACACAAAACTGCGCTGCCTGTCATGGTATGGAAGGGAGAGGCAATGGCCCTAACGCTATTTCTCTCTTAAAGAAACCGGCCAACTTTACCCGGCCGTTCTACAAGCAATGGCAAGATGATATGTGGTTCTTCAGAATCACTGAAGGCGTGCCTGGAACAAGAATGCCCCGTTTTGGCGAAGTCTTGTCCCCGGAGCAGCGCTGGTATCTTGTTGCCTACTTGAAAACGTTGCCAACGAACAACGAGCAGGTCGTGGACAGCATCGAGCAGCTCAACCCCGTCGACGCGATCCGTTTGCCGAAGCTGTCTAATCAGCTCTGGGAACCGGAGACCGGCGGATCTCACGGAGAGTAGACTATGTGCCCTAATTGCGTATTGAATCAAGCGGGCTTGCAAGGCGGAGTCTACGTTGCATTTGGTGTCTGCGCACTTTTCTTTGTAGCGGCGATATTTGCCATACATTGGGCTTTCAAGAATGGCGAGTTTGAAGACATGGAATCGTCTAAGTTTGACATGCTTGACGACGACGTTGACTCATTGATCATTCAACAGGCGCGCTTACGCGTCGAGCGTGCAAGAGCACAGGTTCAGAACCAATAGACAAGTAGGGGCGTTCAACCGTGACGCCCGCGACCAAGGAGATATCGAAGTGCCCGACGATAATGAATCCTTAGCTAAAGGCTCTGCATCAGCTGCAAATCAGGCAGCGAAAACGCCTGTGGCGCAAGCGACGGTTCCCGAGGATGAGCTTGAACACTACGAAGAAGTGGCCGAGTATCGCATCGGTGAAGGACCGCCGCCTCTAGCGCTGGTCGTCATGTTCGTATTAATCGTTCTATGGGCGTCGCTGTCCTGGGTTCCCTTCTTCGGATACTAAGCGAAAGATCACAATGAAACTGAGACATTTGCTACCTGTTCTTCCCCTAATGGCCCTCCTTTCCGGTTGCGGCGAGGTCAAACTCGATCAGCAAACGGCTAACGAGCTTGCCAACCCTGCCTTAACTGCGCAGCCGACTGACGTCATCGTCTATCCAGACGATCGTCCTTCGATACCAGATGGACATCAGACGTTCCAACAAAACTGCGCCCAGTGTCACACCGGCGTTGCCTCGACAGCCAATGGCACCAGATCTGGTGCCGGTGACACGGCGATGATTGCCGCGTCACCTGAAGGAATGCCTTCGGCAAATGCAGCAGAGCCTGTCAAGCAATCAAATTTCAAATTCGATCAGCGATGGGCCAATGCCACTAAACCGATTGATATATATAAGGTTGTCGCCAACGGCAAAAACGGACACCCGAGATTCAGCAATAAGTTGTCAACGCGTGAGATCTGGAACTCGGTTGCTTATGCTCGCGCCATCGGGCAGCCGGCATTAACCGGCAAGGAGCTGGAAGCCATCGATCCGGTATTCGGCTCTAACTGTGCGGTTTGTCACGGCACCAAAGGCGATGGTGATGGTCCGCTTATGCGCAACCTGGAACCTATGCCGGCAAACTTCCAGAAATTTGATCGTTTCTTCAACCGTACGGACGATGTTCTGTATGACCACATCGCAAATGGCATAAGATGGGAAGGCATGCCGAACTTCCTTGGTAAGAAGGACGCGAAGAAGAACATCTCGTTCGACGAAGCTTATATCAAGAAACTGGCGCAGTACGTCCGCAGGTACACAATCAACCATGAGCCTGTGATGTCTGTAGCCTCTACCGGTGGTTCGGTTAATCCGGCAGTCGGGGCAGATGCTCCGCAGCCTGGTGGTGGTGCACCAACTCAACCAGAGACAACTTCGCCCAACCCAAAACCGCAACCAACAACCGGGACATCCCGGTAGAAAGAGCGCCATTCGAGGAAGCATTATGACTGAGGGAACAACAAGACGACGCATGCTGCAACTTGCAGCTTCAGTACCCCTGGCTGTCACGTTCGGATTTGCATTCTCACCGCTATTCCGTTTCCTGCTGCCCACAAGACAGCCGCTTGATCTTTTGGGACCGTCGGATCAACCTAGAGCGCTTGAACCGGTGACGTTCACTGATTCCGATTTCCCAGAGCCGTGGACTTGTATCCCATTCATGTTCCAGCAGTCCTACAAGGAATACAACCCGGAAGGCGCTGAAGTGCGCAAGATTCCTGGCTATGCCGTCAAATTACCTAATGGCGATGTGGTGGCATACAGCAGAATTTGCCCACACCTTGGCTGCATCTTCAACTTTGTGAAAGATCCAGATGAGGCCGCCAAAGGTTACAACTTCCGTCCAGACGGACCAGTATTTGCCTGCCCGTGTCACTTGAGCGTCTACGACATCGCTCAAAATGGCAAGGTCGTAAGCGGGCCGGCGCCGCGCCCGCCGCGTAAATTCGAGATCAAAATAGAAGGCGGCAGTTACAACATTGTTTCTCTGGAGGCCGGGGGAATTGCTTAACACAGGCGCTCTTACGACTGCGTTCAACAAGACAAGCGATTGGTTAACCACTCGCGTGAATAACATTGACCTCTTTGATGAACACCACCTGATAGACGCTAAGACAAATCCGTTTTACGCTGTCGGTTCCATCTTCTACCTGGTCTGGTTCATCGTGATGTTGACCGGACTGGTTTTGATGATGTGGTACATCCCGACCAAAGCCAATGCGTTCGACTCGATTTTAAACATTCAGCACCACATTCCTTTCGGCAATATCCTTCGCGGAATGCATAAGTACGGCGCGGACGCGATGATCATCGCTGCCACGATCCGAATGTTCCGCATGTTCCTTGCAGCTGACTACAAGCCAGGCAAGGAATTCAACATTGCAATTGCCCTAGTTACGCTTTTGCTGGCGATGTATTCCGGACTTACCGGTTATCTGTTGATCTGGAACCAGCGGGCATTTTGGGCTACCAAGGTATTCGCCACCTTCCCCACATACATGGATCAGTTTCCTGTAATGGGAGATTTCTACTTGCCGTTGGTCAAGTCCATACATATGGGCTGGAATACGGCTGAATTCCTCCTCGGTGCCGGTGGTGCCATTACCCAAGAGACAATCACTCGCTTCTTCTCCTTGCACATAGCGTTCTCCTTAATTCCGTTGATCTTCGTAGAGATTTATTTCTATCGCACAGGTTTTAAGCGTGTTCCGCTTAATTGGCTCAAGCGCTCGGTTATTACGGGCATGCTCTTGGCGGTTGCCGTCTTTATGCCGGCGGCACTTGGGCACCGCTCCAACCCGGACGTCACTCCATTGCCGATTCTGTCTGACTGGTACTTCCTGGGTTTGTATCAAATGTACAAGTACCTGGAGCCGGTTGTGGCTACTGAAATCACAATGGTGATTCCGCTTACTGTTGTTATCCTGCCATTTCTTGACGTTTGGATTACTGGTCCGGAAAAAGCGATCACCAAGCGTCCGTTGATCTTCATGGTTTCATTGATGGGATTCCTCAATTGGATCATTTTCTCCGTTCTTATCGTGATTAACGTCGCCAACATTCACAGCGATCCGCCGTGGTGGAGAAATGCTCTCTGGCTCATGGTCGACGTTGGAGTTGTGCTTCAGTTGATCGTGTATCTGACGACTAAAGATGTTCGCCAGAAAATGGCCATGGCAAAAGGCGCTCTGACAATGGGCATAGTGATGGCTATTCAGGGTCTGGTCGGATTCGTCTATTTCTACATGGCCCGGACAGAAATGTTCTTATCCCCTTTAACTCAAGCATGGACTTATTGGTTCTTCCGTCTGTCCATCGGCGATGATGTTGCCACTAAATCGGAGACTCTGGTTCGCACTTTGACCACGCTCCGGTCGAATCCGCCTTATTGGTTCTGGCAAGATATCCTGGCTCGTAACGTAGATATTCCTGACAAGCAGGTGATTCAACAAATTGCCGTGGTTACAGACCACCAGACGAGCTGGGATTGGCTCTTCAGGGCTATTCCGACGTTCCAGCCGGATCTTCATTGGGTCGTTCAGAAAATGAATGAAGCGCATGTGCCAATCAGCAAGCTGGATGATGTATTAACCCGTCCGGGTGCCTATGGACTGACGGATGTTCAACCGCTGCAGTACAAAGGCCTGATCGATTTCATGATCAGCAACCGCTGGACGGGCGACTACGCCACCTTCATGGACCGCATTTACGGCGCAGCCACAGCCAAGCCTTATCCTGTTGAATGTCCGCCGGTGGACTTAGCCTGGATGATTGCTGGTCCGGTATGCGCTATTGCTTGTTTCTGGGTGTATTGGAAGTTCAAAAAATTGACTCTTGATGCACCTGCGGCTGCAACTGCCGCTGCTGCTACTGCCAAGACGGCGTCATAGAGGGCATGCCATGAACATCCATTGGTCAATTCGCTTAACGGCCTTTATCGCTTCTGTGCTCGCCCTTTCACTTTTCTTTGCCGGATGGCGCGAAGTGATGGAGCACGGACAGCTCTCCGGAGCTGCTCTACTTGCCGCTGGAGTATTGTCGACGGCGATGTTGCTAGGTTTGCAGGGATTTTGGATTTACTTCGAAGAAAAGCAGAAAGGCACGCTCCGTCGTCATATCGGCTGGTTTGAAGCTCTGCATTCCTTCCTTGCACCGCACCAGAGCAATGGATTTGTGCGCTTGATTCAGCCTGTGATGACCATTGAGAAAGGGAAAAACGAAAAATGAAGCCTATCGTTTATGTCATCTTTGCTGTCTTCGCCGGTTTGGCACTGTTGATAGCGCTGATCGGTCTACCTGCTGCAGAGCTTTTGCCGGCGCAGGTTGATCCAGGACCGATTGCTGCCGGTCTTTCACCAGTTCGCAGCGTGCATGCAATGGACATGTTTGAGGACGTCGGCAAGAAGTTGACTGAGATCTTCTACAACACATCGGACTTGAAAATCTACGTTGAAGGCAGTCCCAAGTCTGTTGGTGAGGCACCCGGTGAAAATAAGGCGTACACAATGTGGGCCGTATTTCTCTCGCTCGCTATGCTTTGTGCCGCCATTGCACTTAATGCAGTTGGGCGATACGACTCAGAAGAGAAAACAGTTTTACCAGTGAAGAAGTAAGAAAGGTAAGGGGTATCAGACCGTGGCCATACATCCACTCTATACGGATTCGCTGAACAAAGGGATGCTCAAAATTGAGCATGTCACGAACGTCATTGCTACCAGCAAATACAATCCGTTCTACTATCACGGAGCCCTCCCACAGTTCTTCCTGTGGGTGCTATTTCTGTCAGGGTTGTTGCTATTTGCTTACTACATTCCTACCATCGACCAGGCTTATGCTGCCAAAGAGATGATCAACGCATACACCTCGGTGCAATACATCACTAACACGATTCCTTTCGGAGCTGTAGTTCGTGGGATTCACCGTTATGCTGGCGATGCGATGGTTATTACCATTCTCTTGCACGCAGTGCGCGTTTGGTTCACGGATCGCTACCGTCAGTACCGCATTGTGCAGTGGCTGAGCGGAATTGTATTGTTCGTCTTGGTTCTGGTAATTGGTCAGACAGGTTATTACCTGGTTTGGGATGAGCGTGCTTTAGTTCTTACACGGATGACAGTGGCTGCATTCGACGTACTTGGACCTGTCGGCGAACCGCTCAAATGGTGGTTTCTCAATGGACGGGCAATTACAAACTTCACTCTTGCGAACTTCCTGTTCATCCATATCGGGCTTTCATTTTCTCTGTTGTTTTTCCTGTGGATTCACTATGTGCGCATGCAGCGCCCAATTGTGACACCACCGCCGGTGATCAACTACATATTGATGGCGTTGGTTGTGGTCTCAGTTTACTTCTGGCCTCTACACATGGAGCCGCCGGCTGTAATGGCTATGCACCCGACAACATTTGATGTTGATCCTTTCTTTCTCTGGCCTTACTGGTTGATGAGCAAGACCAATCCTTTAGTGTTCTGGATTCTTTCACTGTTTCTTGTAATCGGCTCTTGCTTGGTACCATATGGACCATGGGCGAAAACACCGCCAGTGCCGGTTGCGGAAGTTGTTGATAACAAATGTACCGGCTGCTCACTTTGCGCGAAAGACTGTCCGTTTGCCGCTATTGAAATGGTGCCGGCACCGGCAGGAAGTCGCTTCAAATTGCTTGCCACCATCCTGCCGTACCGTTGTTCTGGATGCGGTGTCTGTGTCGGGGCTTGCGCCTTCGATGCAGTTGATCTTGCAGACATTCAAGACGCCGATATAACCGCCCGAATTAAAGCTTTGGCCTCCTCACAAAGTTAGTCTGAAAAAAGGAATTCTCAAATGGCAGCGAAAGTCATCAATCTAGTTTGCGAACGGGCGTGCGACCTGTCGTCTCATGTAGATTCCGAAGGCAGACTTAAGGATATTGCTGGAGCTTGGGTTGTTTCCTATCCCTGCTCCGGAATGATTCAACCGTTACAAATCGAAGCGGCACTTAAGGCCGGCGCCGAAGGTGTAGTTGTTCATGGATGTCAGCTCGGCGATTGCTATTACCGGGAAGGCAATAAGATGATTCACGATCGATTGATCGGAGACAGACCACCTGGTCTGAAGAAGGCCGTCGACCGCAGACGGGTAATCGGATTGTGGCTATCGAGATACCAGACGCAGCGCTTCCTCACGGAAGTCAAAGAATTTTCTACCTACGTTAGCTCTCTCGAGCCAATAGCTGCTGCTGCCGCCGCCAAGCCGGCGGATAAGCCAGCACCTAAGACTGACGTCACTTAATCGGGGATTTAAGAAAATGGCTGAAAAGGCACCTAAAGTAACCGATATTCAACTGATTAGCCGCTGGTTCTGGTTTTTCGTGTTTTACTTCGTTTGCATTTTGATCATCGCGTCCTTCGGACTGGTCGCGGAATTCTAAGAGTCGGCCAGAAGGCTTAGATTTTGATTTTCAGCGCTTGATTTTCGGGCGTTGCGGCAAATTTATGAATACTTGAAACTCCCTGCCACGACCGCTTTAAGCTTCCAGCGTTAATAGCCAACCGATATCGGTTGGCTATATGACATTAGATAGTGAGTGCGAGCGGCAGGCGCGCGCTTGGAAACCGCCGCAAGCAATCGTCGAGCATCTCATCGGTACCATTGGCTTCGATAGTGGTATTGGTCATGAAGCACCTTTTGGTGCCAGTTTGTTCTGACATACAAAGCTTGCCGCTGGCAATTTAGCCGGTGCTCTGCAGCCCGGCGGCAACGCCATTTATCGCCATGAGAACCGCGTCCAGTAGCGGCTGGGCCACAACGCGATGTCCAGGTTCGGCTACTGGCAATTCATCCGGCTGTTGGGCTCGCAATTCTTTGATGAACCTTACTTGGAGATAGCTGAGCGGGTCTACATATGGATTGCGAATAGCAATTGAGCGTTGCAAGACCGGGTTTTTTTCCAAGAGAGTATCGATTTTTGAGATTTCCAAAATCGCTTGTCGGGTAAGGTCATACTCGCGCTCAATAATCGGCACAAACTTGTCCACCAGAGGCTTCTGGCACAATTGTTCAGCGTAGTATCTAGCTATGTTCAGGTCGGTTATTGCCAGTGCCGTTTCAATATTCATGACTACGTTCTTGAAGAATGGCCATTTGTCGTACATCTTGCAGGCCAGCTGCCTTTCTTCTTTACTGGCGCTTTCATAGGCCGAGCCAAATCCGTACCAGGCCGGCAACAGGAAGCGACTTTGAGTCCAGGCAAACACCCAGGGAATGGCGCGCAGCTCCTGGATCGAGCTACTGTTCGGCTTGCGACTTGCCGGACGCGAACCGAGGCGCAATTTGCTAATTTCGCCAATCGGCGTGGACTGGCGAAAGAACTCGAGAAAATCCGCGTCTTCATAGATGAGTTGGCGGTAGGCGCTGAAGGCTGTTGCCGAAAGCTTTTCCATGAAGGCGTACCAGCGTGGATCTTCCGGCACCGGATTGAGTTGATCGCTTAAACTGGCCTGGATCACTGCCGAGGCCAGCCGTTCAAAACTTCGTTCGGCAATGCCGCGTAGAGAATATTTGGAAGCGATTACCTCGCCCTGTTCGGTGAGCTTAAGTCGCCTGTGTACTGAGCGTGGAGGCTGGGCGAGAATGGCTCGGTGTGTTGGTCCACCGCCGCGCCCGATAGTGCCACCACGGCCGTGAAAGAGGTTGAGCGTTATGCTGTACTGTTGGGCAAGTTCGACCAGTGTTTTCTGGGCCTTGTATAACTCCCAGTTGGAAGTGACAATGCCACCATCTTTGCCGCTGTCTGAATAACCGATCATCACCTCTTGGAAATCGCCGAGCTCTTTTATGTGCTGTCGATAAACCGGCAAGTTGAGTAGCTTTTCGAATATTGTCGATGAGTGGCGTAAGTCTTCGATGGTCTCAAAGAGAGGAACTATTTTCACTAGCCGGTTCGGGTGATTAGCATTGTCGAGCAGGCCGGCATTCTTTGCCAACAACAACACTGTGAGAATGTCACTGGCGTTGCGAGTCATACTGATGATGTATGTGTCGGCCGCAGCATTTCCGTAGCGGTCCTGACCGAGAGCCATTTGCGCGAAGACATTTAGTGTATCGGTAGTGGGGCCGGAAAACGTTTGTCTTTCTGATGTTAATGGGCGAGGATTGTCGAGCTCGTGCAACAGCCAGGCGATCTTTTCTTCTTCCGTAAGGAAGCTGAAACCGGCCTCTGGTGACCTTAAGATTTTGGTGATTTCGTCCATCGCGGCACTGTGACGTTCACTATTTTGACGGATGTCCAGCTTCGCCAGATGAAAGCCGAAAATATCAATTGTATTGATCAGGCGCTGCAATCCACGTAAGCTAGAGTGACAGCCGGAGCTCTTCATCGACTCGTAGATTTGCTCGACGTCAGCGCGAAACTCGGATACGTCGCCGTACGTATCAGCCGTTAACCGGGCATGCATGTATTGCAATTTCTGCCGAAAAGGCTCGTACACGTTTCGAGTTTGCAATCGTTCGGCAAGTTCAGGGAATAAGGCGGCATCAGCTTCTAATGACTTATAAAATCGATCGTCGGCAGCAATCCAGTTGGTGGAATGGCTCAAGTTGTCGGCCAGTCGTTTTACGTCCGCTAGATAACGCCGCATAATAAGCGAGCGGTGATAGGTCAAGGTCCGTTCTGTAAGGTCAGGTGTGACGTAAGGATTTCCGTCGCGGTCGCCGCCGATCCAGGATCCAAACGAAATGAATCTGTTTGCATGGGCCACCGATGGAGCAGTGTCAGTTAGCTCCCGGACTTTATTTTGCAAGGTGCGGTGCACGTCCAGCACGGCATCGAAGACGACATTGTCGAAGTGCGCCAAACCGTAATGCACCTCATCAAATACGTCCGGTTTAAAGTAGATGACGTGATCGGTTAGCCACAATGTCTCTACCACGTCAGCTAAGCGGCGAATGATCGATTCTTGCTCGTGTTGTGTAAGGGGCGGATGGTCTCTTTTATAAAGTAGCTCGGCCACAGCCAGCTGTTTGAGCAGGACTGTCCGCCTGGTGATTTCCGTCGGATGCGCTGTGAAAACTATTTGTACATCAAGATTGGCGATGGTATCAGCCAGCAGTTGCTCACCGACGGCCAGCTCAGAGAGTCTACCTGCAAGCTCTGTAATGGAGTCCGGTTGAGGTTTTGCTGATTGACCGGATTCATGCTGGGCGCGGCGGCGAAAGCGGTGGTTTTGCTCCGCCATGTTGATAAGGTCGAAGTAGCAAACAAAAGCCTTGATTACTTTGCAGCCAGTGGCAAAGTCGACCTTGCTGATCAGGGCGTTCAAATCGGCTTTTGCCGTCTGCACGTTGTCATCCAGATGAATCTGTTTGCACAGCTGCCGGAAGCGCTCGATCGTGGCATAAATTTCTTCGCCGTCAATTTGACGAATCGTTTCACCAAGAATTTCTCCCAGTTGGCGAACATCATCGCGCAAAGGACGATTCGCTTCGAAAAGCTCCCATTTTTGACTTTGTTCCGGCATTGCACTCCACAGCCCGGCGCCAAGCGATTGTCTAACGTCTGCGTTAGTTTACGCTACGCGCCTCATGAATTGGAAGGCGCCGAATCCCAGGAAGCCAACCCCAGCCACAAGAAAAATTGAGATCGCAATAAGGCCCAGCTTCAACTGATTTAGAACTTCATCGGTTGTCTTGTGCGTCAGTATGATGCCGGATTTTATAAAACCGTCTGATACACCAGCCAGTGGTATACCAGGGATCTGATTGCTTCTTCGCAGCATGAGCGTCATTGGTGTGTTGGCCGGCAGCGTCGATACGGTCAGTTCCCTTTCTCCCTCGACTTTTGTTGCCAAGTCTGCGAACTTGGGAATTAGCATTGCCTTCGCTTTATCGAATGAACCGCTGTTCTTGGTATGAGGACCAATTCTATCAACGAAATTGTCGTCAATCAGCGCCACAGGTATTTCTAGAGTTGAGGTACCATCGGATACTACGAGTTTTGACGGACTTCTTTCTTCTTGCTCCAGCGTCACCGTTCTGTTTTTGCCAGAGCCTGTCTTGCGCTCAATTTTCACATGCTCATAGATCAACTTCTGCCCATTTTCAGCAGTGAGCAAATTTGCTTCAGTGATTGTTACGGGAACCTTGATTACAGTGCCGTCCGGCAAAGACATCACTTTATCGAGAGTGACGATTTGAGCGTTGGCCACGCTTTGATAGTTGGGAATCGATAAGCAGAGAAAGACTATGCCAATAAAGCAAAATACGACACCGATAAATATCATCGCCATCGGCGAGCTTACAACAAGACCTTTTGCCATTTGTATTTCCTTTGATCCGCTTGTCGGTTTACCCGCTGGTTTGCCTGGCGAACTGAGCAGTTAGTAGTCTTTCGTACGCACCACCGGCAGTGGCAAGGGACCTGTGGTCGCCTACTTCCAGTATGTTGCCGTTCTCAAGAACGACGATTTTATCGGCATGGCGAACGGTTGAAAGACGATGAGCGATGACAACTACTGTTCGCCCTTCCATCAAGTTGTCCAATGCTTCTTGTACCATAGCTTCCGATTCATTATCCAGTGCGCTGGTTGCTTCATCAAGGATGATAATTGGCGCATTCTTCAAGAATGCTCTTGCTATCGAAATACGCTGCTGCTGCCCGCCAGAAAGACGAACGCCGCGCTCGCCGATTTCAGTGTGATATCCGTTCGGCATTTCCATTACAAAGTCGTGGCAGAAAGCCGCTTTTGATGCCGCCTCGATTTCTTCTTTCGTGGCATCGACTCTACCGAGGCGAATATTTTCTTCAACTGTTGCATTGAAGAGAAAATTGTCTTGGGTGACAACAGCAATTTCCGCGCGCAGCGAAGCAAGTGTGTAAGCCGTGGATGGCTTGTCGTCGATGTAAATGCAGCCGGCCGTGGGATCAAAGAAACGTGGAATCAAATTTGCCATCGTCGATTTGCCTGAGCCGGACAGGCCCACCAATGCCACCATCTGTCCGGTGGGGATTTCCAGGCAAATGTCACGCAAGACCATGTTTGTCGGCGATTCTTCGCTGCTTGGGTACTGGAAGAAGACGTGATCGAACTTGATTGTGTGATTGCCAACTTTGAGCGGCACGGCACCCGGGTGATTTCTCAATTCCGGCTGGCGATCGAGAACTTCGAATACTCTGGAAGCTGCTGCCAGGGCAGGTTGTATCACGCCGTTGATGCGTCCGATATTCTTGATTGGCGAGTATA
>Ga0163152_10002802_pt1 | contig 23883 bp, 18 predicted proteins | sample OliLakLV19MP8IB2_FD_148635 | JGI IMG/M metagenome (GOLD analysis project Ga0163152, IMG submission 148635) | Freshwater microbial mat bacterial communities from Lake Vanda, McMurdo Dry Valleys, Antarctica - Oligotrophic Lake LV.19.MP8.IB-2 | ecosystem: Environmental > Aquatic > Freshwater >...
TCGGCGAACGGACAGGCCGGATCGCCCTCGCTGCGCAGCTCGCGGTACGTGTCGACGATGCCCTGGGCGAGGCGCTTCTGCTTCGCCAGCACGCGCTCGTCGCAGAAGAAGCCGTACTCGTCGGACTTGCGCGCGTACTTGCGCCAGCGACGGATCGTCTTGCGGTTCGAGAACGTGGGCTCGAGCCCGATCCACGTGTCCGCGAACGACTGGGCGTCCGTCCGACGGCAGTCAACCAGCCTCTCGAGCAGCGGCTCGGGTTCGGCGGGGATCGTCGCGACTCGAGTCGCGGACCGGTCCTTCGTGCTCATGCAGAAGCGGGGGGGGGTGGGTGTCGCGAGTGCTTTCGCCCTCGCGACGCTTCGATCCTATCGACTCCCTTTCGTTCGTGCTTGTGCATTTCTCCATGAGTCGATGGATTTCGAGGACCGTCGCGGACTCGAAGGTCGGACTCTGGATCGTCGAACCGATCGCTTCGACGTCTCGTCATGCGGCACGAGTCGGTGTCGTGGACCATCGTTCGATCGACGTCGAGCCCGATCGGGAGACGCACGATCGATGACCCGTCCGCTCCGCTGCACGGTCGCGGCTGACCCGCGCAACTCGCGGCGAAGCCGATGAGGGGCGTCCGTCACCACCTCGATCGCACCGCGGGCCGTGGTCAGCGCTTGGGTCAGGCCTTGGCCTTCGACCTCGCTCTGGCCTTTGGTCGTGCGAGAGGAGGACCGTCGAGGGCCGCGAGCATCCGCTTCAACGCGACCGCGCGGTAGCTGTCGAGGCACAAGCGGCCGATCTCCGTCCAGTCGAGCCGGCCGGAGATCGCCCCCGGCGCGGAAACGGCTTGCAACCCGCCCTAGAAGGCAACCTGCACGGACAGGCCGAACAGCGGCGCCGGGTCGAGGTCCGTGCGCTGGACCTCGTCGCCGTCCGCGTCGTCGACCTGCATCTCGCCCCACACGTCGTACCCGGCCAGCAGCGACACCTCGATGCCCAAGTGCGGCTTCCAGGTCGCCTCGAGGCCGGCCGCGATGCGCGTCTCGCGCAGGACGCCGTCGGGCACGCGTCCGTCGTCGAGGCGCGCGTCGTTGTAGACGCCGACCGCGACGAGGCCCAGGTCGAAGCTCTCCGAGAACGTGCGGTGCACGCCGACCGACGGCCCCTCGATGACGTCCCCGATGTCGGAGACCAGACGCCACTGCGGTGCGAAGCGCCAATCCACGACCGGGAAGGGCAGCACGAGCGTCGAGTCCTCGAGGTGGGTGCTCGCGGTCACGTCGAGGCCCAGGGTCAGGTTGTCGTCCTGCCTCCACGCCGCGCCGACGCGCAGCCGGTAGTCGAGCGAGTCGTCGATCTCGGCGCCGGGCTCGGCGGTGGACAGGGCCGTGGCGCTGACGTGCGCGATCCACTTCTCGTCGAGCTTGCGGATCACCTGCAAGCCCGCGCCGACCTTCCAGATCTCGCTCCACGGGTCGTTCGTGCCGAGGAACAGCGCGTCCGAGCTCCAGTCGTAGTGCGCGTGCTCCGCGCCGACCTGGCCGCGCAGCACCCACCGGTCGTCGAGCTTGCGGTGGAACCCGATCGTCGCGCGCGTGCGCGTGACGGCCACGTCGCCTGCGCCGTCGATGCCGGTGCCCAGATCGTGCTGCACCCCGGCGCTGATCAGGACGAGGCTGGGCGGGAGGTCGTGAGGCTGCTGGGAGGCGGCAGCGACGGGAGCGAGGATCAGGCAGGCAGGAGCGAGGATCAGGCAGGCAGGAGCGAGGCGGGCAGGTGCGAGGCGGGCAGAGCGCGAGATGCGGGCCAGAATCGGGTTCATGGGCCCCTGACTGGCAAGCCCCATGCCGCCGGGACCACCGACGTCGGATTACCGCCCACCCTCACCCGGCGTCAGGACCTCCAGCACGAGGTTCCGGAAGCGCACTTCGGTCGGTCCGCCCGAGTGCACCTGCGGCGCGACGATGCCGGCCAGCGCGCCGTCGGGATCCTCCAGGTCGACGCACACGTGCCCGTTGATCGACAAGCGAACGTGATGGCCGCGCGCCTCGATCTCGTAGCGGTTCCAGGCGTCCTTCACGACGAACTCCTCGGCCGTCTTCTCCGACAGGATCCCGCGGGCGCTCTCCTCGTAGAGGCGGCCCCACCAGCCCGGGCCGATGTCGGCCTGGTAACCGACCATTTCGCCGTCCTCGAGCTCGCCCGATCGGAACTGCACGCCCGAGTTGCCGATGTCGCCTACGAGACGCACCTCGAACGCGAGGCGGAAGTCGCGCAGCTCCAGTTCGGAGCGCAGGAATTCGTTGCGCTTCAGGCCGCTCGTGCGGCCGACGATCTCGCCGTTCTCGACGCTCCAGCAGTCGGCGCCGCGCCAACCGGCCAGCGTGCGCCCGTCGAAGAAGCCCTGCGCGTTCGCGGGCGTCGCGAGCATCGGCACTTGCTTCGCGCTCTGCAGGTAGGCGACGAGGTCGCGCACATCGGGCTCGGGCAGCGCGTCGAGCAGGCCCTCGGGCATCAGCGAGATCTCCTGCACCTTGGAGTCCTCGATCTCGTCCTTGGCCACGACGACGTCCTCGTTCTCGGTGCGCAGCGTGATCGAGGACGGCGTGCTGGCGTGCTGGATCCCCGTGACGAGGCGGCCGTCGTTCAACCACACGAGCGTCGTCCAGTAGTCCTTGGCGACGACCGCGCTGGGATCGACGATGTTCGAGAGCAGGTACTCGAGGTCGTTGCGGTTCGCGCCCGTCAGCTCGGGCGCGGCCTTGCCGCCGCGCTCGAACAGCGTGTGGCACTGCTGGCACGTCCGCGCGAAGACCTCGCGCCCGTGCGGCAGGTCGGCCGCGGCCAGCGCTTCGGGGCCCAGCCGTGCTTTCAGCGCGTCGATGCGCGTCCGCTTGGCCTCGGGCGTGGCTTTCACGCGACCCCAGATGTCCTGCACGCGCTGGGCCAGCGCCGGGTCGCCCAGGTTCTCGATCTTGCGGACGACGAACGCGCCCACGTCGATGCGCGCGACCGCGCCCGAAGCCATCGCTTCGAGGAGCTGCGCCGCCCAGGCGGCGCGTGAAGAGAGCAGGTTCAAGGCATCGCGGCGCTCGGTGTCCGAGAAGAGGGGCCAACGCTGCAGCGCGTCCGCGGCAACCCGCGGGTCGTCGCAGTCCGCGAGCCCGCGCAAAGCGTCGCCGCGCATCGCCGCGTCGTCGAGGAGGCCCACGAGGATCGAGCACAGTTGCGGATCGCGACCGCGCGCCAGCGCATCGAGAGCTGCGCGGCGCGAGTCCGCGTCGGACTGCGCGTCGACCAGACGCTCGCGTTGCGCGGGGAAGCTGGCCGGATCGCCCAGGATCGCGGCCAGCGCGCCGGCGCGCTCGCGCACGTCGGACGAGGGGTCCTGGCCGAGCTTGGCGCGCAACTCGGCCCAGCCGGGCGGCATGGGCAGCTTGCGCTGGTCGCCGAGCCCGCGCTGGAACTCGTCGAGCATCCAGGCGCGCTCCTGCGCGCTGCCGGCCGCGTCGATCGCGTGCACGAGCGTGGCGTGCGAGCGCGGCTCGGCCGCCGAGCGGCGCACGAGGAAGCGCGCGACGGGCTCGATCTTCGTAGCGGCCGCGAGCGCGAGCGCGCGCTCGGGATCCGCGCCGACCAGCGGTTCGACGCCGTACCACAGGACGGTCGGGATGTTGTGGTCGTTCGCGTCCTCGCCGTGCCCGAGCAGCGCGGCCGCGACGTCCCAGCGCTGCTCGACGGGCAAACGCTGCAGAGCGGACGCGAGGTACAGGCGCACGACGGGCGATGTCGTGCTCCGCGCGAGGTCGGCGAGCTGCGCCAGCGTGCCCGGCTCGACCGCGCGGTCCTCGAGGAGGAGCTGCACGGCCCAGGCCACGACCGCCTCGTCCCGGGCGACGAGGAACTCGCGCCCGCGCGCTTCGTCGAAACCGCCGGTCGCGCGCAGAGCCCACAGCGCGCGCAGCCTCTGCACGTCGCTCGCGCCCTGCGACACCGTGCGGGCCAGCTCCGCGTGCAACGCCGGATCGGCGCCGCGCTCGTGCAGCAGGCGCAGCGCGTGGCGCGCCTGCCACTCGCCCCCGCCGGCCAGCAGGCCGACCAGCTCGCGGCTCGTGCGCGCGCCGAGGTCGACCTTCACCGGCGCGCGCTGACCGAACGCGACGCGGTACAAGCGTCCGTTCGTCCGGTCCCACGACTCGGGCGTCGTCAGGTGGCACGCCTGCTGGTCGTACCAGTCGATCATGTACACCGCGCCGTCGGGCCCCTCCTCGAGCGCGATCGGCCGGAACCACTTGTCGTTGGCCAGCACGTAGTTCCCGACGTGCTTCCCCACGAGGCCCGAGCCCTGGCGCTCGAGCTTGTCCGCGACGACGCGGTTCCCGTGGATGTTCCCCATCAGCACTGCGCGGCGCCATTCCGGCGGGAACGCGTCCCCCAGCGCGACGAGCGCCGCGCAGTGCGCGTGCCCGCCGCCGGCCAGGTTCGAGCGCAGGTTGCCGCCGTGCGGGTCCGCGCCCAGGTAGTGGCGGTGGTCGGCGATCGTCGCGATCTCGGCGTACGCGTGCGCGTCGAACTGGCTGCCAGCCTGACGCTCGTAGCGCCCGCCCTGCACCATGTGCCACAGGTGCGGGATCACGCAGGCCGTGATCAGGCACTCGCCGCGCTCGTTGAAGTCGATGCCCCACGGGTTCGACGTGCCCCACGCGAACACCTCGAAGCGCTCCGTGCGCGGGTCGAAGCGCCACACGCCGGCGTTGATCGGCGTGCGCGCCCCTGGAACGGGCGCGCCCGTTTCGCTGGCTGCGCTCGCAAGCTCGCTTCGCGGCCGCTCCGCGTCGCTCGCTCCGGGGCGGCCGACCTTGCTGTGCGTGAAGACGCCGTGGCAGCCGTACAGCCATCCGTCGGGCCCCCACGCGAACGCGTTCAACGTCTCGTGCGTGTCGCCCCAGGCCCAGCCGTCGAGCTTCTTGACCGCCGGGCCATCGGGCACGAGATCGCCGTTCGCGTCGGGCACGAAGTAGAGGTACGGCGCGGCGCCGATCCACACGCCGCCGTAGCCGACTTCGAGCCCGCTCACCAGGTTGAGCCCCGCGAGGAACGTCGTGCGCGTCTCGTAGGTGCCGTCGGCGTCCGCGTCCTCGAAAACGACCACGTCATCGCGTCCGACGTCGCCCGCGGCGCGCAGCGGGTACTCGAACGCTTCGGCCACCCACAGTCGCCCGCGGTCGTCGACGGCCAGCGCGATCGGTTGGTGCAGGTCGGGTTCGGCAGCGACCAGATCCACGCGGAAGCCGGGCGCGGGCGTCATCGCGCGCGCGGCCTGCTGCGGCGAGAGCCCGGCGTTCGCGACGGCGTCCATCGGCAGGATCGCGGGCACGTCGGCCGGCCGATCGAGCGCGGGCGCCTGCTCGTGGAAGCCGAAATCGTCGAAGTTGATGTGGCCCCAGCCGCCCGTGCCCTCGTCGACGAGTCGCACGAAGATCCGCTCGCCGACGTAGGCGCTCAGGTCGACGGCCAGACGCTGCATCGACTCGTAGTCGGCGCCGGAGGTCTGGAAGATCACGCGCTGGCCGTCGGCCAGCACGATCTCGACGCGCGTCGCGGGCGATTTGCCTCCGCCGACCAGGAAGCTGGCCCACGGTTTCGCGACGACGAACGTCGCCGACGTCAGCGTCCCGGTCGGCTCGTCACCCAGCTTCTCGTAGCCGCCGATCCAGGCGCGGCCGGCGTGCAGGCTCCTCTCGCGCTGGCGCGCGGCCGGCGCGTCGCCCAGCACCGGCTGCTCGACGAAGGCCTGCCCGGTCATCGTCCAGCCGTTCAAGTCGCCCGACTCGAAGTCGAGGGTCGGTGGCGCGGACTCCCCCGCGCGCACGACAGCCGCGCCGCGACGCTGTTTCAGCACGAAAACGCCGCGCTTGTTGCCGATCACGACGTCGCGCAGCCCGTCGTGGTCGACGTCGCCGGTCGTGAGCTGCACCCCGACGCCCGAATCGTCGTCCGCCAGGTGCGGCACGTACTCCGCGCCGTCCGGTCCGCGAACGAGCTGGAACCAGTACACGACCGGCTTGGATCCCGGCTCGGGGTCGCCCTTTTGGCCGTGCGACCACCAACGCTTGCCGGTCACGATGTCCGACAGGCCGTCGCCGTCGACGTCCGCCAGGTCGAGCGCGTGCAGCTCGCCGAAGCGCACGCGGTACGGGCTATCGACCGGCTCGTCGTCCAGGAAGCGGTGCTCGACGAACGACACGTTGCCGCCAGACCGCGTCTGCTCGAACCACGAGAGCCCGAAGTGGTGCGCGGCCAGGCTCGTGACGACGTCGCCGTCCCCGTCGCCATCGACGTCCGTCACGAACATCTGCGCGCCGCCCTCGCGGTCGCTGAAGCGGAACGGGTGGAACTTCCACTGCGGGTCGCCCGCGAGCGCAGCCGGCTGCTGGAACCAGCCTTCGCGCCACACGACGTCCGAGCGTCGGTCGCCGTCGACGTCGCCCACGCCAAGACCGTGCACGAACGGCCCGAGCTGGAAATCGGCCGAGAACGGGTGGAAGACCCATGGTTCCGTCGGCCTGGCCGGATCGGGCCCGGCCCACCCGAATCGCTGGCCGGTGTGGAACACGAGCTCGCGCCGGCCGTCGCCCGTCAGGTCGACGTACGCCGGCGACTCGTTGTCGACGACGGGGAACACGAGGTGTTGCGACCAGTGCGCTCCGGCCGCGGCGGCGTCGCCCAGCGGGTTGCGCAACCACACGGCCTCCTTGCCCGGGAACCGCACGTAGAGGAGGTCCATCCAGCCGTCGCTGTCGAAGTCGTCGGGCCAGGCGAAAAACGCGTCCGAGTAGCCGTGCGGATCGAACGGCTTGGGCGCGTACAGCTCGTGCTTCGCCTGGAAGTCCGGTCCCTCGTACCAGTACGGGCCGGCGACCACGTCCTCGTCGCCGTCCTTGTCGAGGTCCGCGAACGTGGCGCCCTCGCAGGTGAACTCGCTGGCGAGCTGCACGCGCTCGAACCCGATCGTCGCCGGGTCGACGCGTGGATCGACGTGCGGTTCTCCCGGAGTAGAACACGCGACTTGCGCGAGGAGCGCCGCGAGCACTTGCATCCTCGAAAGGGCGCTCATGACGCGAAGTCGAAGGCGATGACGCCGTCGAGCCCGCCGTCCAGGATCGCGAGGACCGACTTCTTCACCTTCTCGTGCTCGGGGTGCGGCAGGTAGGCATCGCGCGCGGCCGCGTCGGTGAACGTCATGCAGAAACCGTGCGTGAAGCCGCGGTTCATGCCCTCGGGCGAGGAGTACGGACCCCACGCGTACGAAAGGATGCCGGGGATGCGGGCGTCGAGCGCGCCGATGCTCCGGAAGGTGCGTTCGATCTCGGGCGCGCTGACGTCCTTGCGCACGCGCAGGAGGACCATGTGGGTGATCATGCGGGGGGATTTCCGGGGACCACGCGCAGCGTAACGCAGTACGGAGCCAGGCTCCCTCCAACAGGCTGGCGAAGCGGGGTTTTCCGCTCCGCCGCCACCCGCATCAGCAGCAGGTCGTCTTCGTGCGCAGACCCGGTTTGCGGGCGCGCACGTCGAGGCTCGTGACGAAGTCCGTCGTGCCGAGCCCGGCGGGCAGCGCGGCGGCGATCTTCTGGTACAGCGGGTCCGCGACGTCCTGCATCGCGGCCACGTACTCGGGCTTGGGCACGAGTTGCACCTCGATCAGCCCCGCCGCCCGCATCCACTGCTCCGTGTCGGTCGTCAGCGGCGCGCCGGCGACGCAGCCCACGAGCGCCTCGACCATGGAGCGCACGGACTCAGGGAGAGGCCGCAAGAGACCCAGATCGCTGACCGCGACGCGGCCGCCGGGCTTCAGCACGCGCGCGATCTCGCGCCACACCTGTGCCTTGTCAGGCGACAGGTTGAGCACGCAGTTGCTGATCACGACGTCGACGGACGCGTCGGGCAGCGGCAGGTGCTCGATCTCGCCCAGCCGGAACTCGACGTTGTCGAGGCCCGTGCGCGTGCGGTAGCTGGCCAGGTTGCGGCGCGCCTTGGCCAGCATGTCGGCCGTCATGTCGACGCCGATCGCGCGGCCCGTCGCGCCGACCTTGGGTCCGATCAGGAAGCAGTCGAAGCCCGCGCCCGAACCCAGGTCGAGCACGACCTCGCCCGGCTTCAGCGACGCAATCGCGGCCGGGTTGCCGCACGAGAGCCCCAGGTTCGCACCCTCGGGCAGGTTCTGCAGCTCCTCGGTCGTGTAGCCCAGCTTCTGCGCCAGGTCCTCGACGTCCGTGCGCACGCCGCAGCCGCCAACGGGACCACAGCAGCCGCCCTCGCCCGGCTCGGCGTTGGCGATCTGGCCGTAACCGTCGCGCACCAGCTCACGCACGAGCTCGTCCGCATCTCGCGTCTTGGATTCCATGTTCTTTCCTTGTTTCAGCAGCACTTCCGGCCGTCGCGCAGGGCGCAGCAGCGCCGCACGAGGTCGGTGAGACCGGGGACCTCCGAACGGCAGCAGGCCAGCGCCTCCAGCAGCTTGGCGTGCAGCTTCCCGCGCGCGGGCGCGAGCGAGTACCACATCCACAGGCCGTCCTTGCGCGCGCGCACCAGCCCGGTTCGGCGAAGCACGCCCAAATGCCGCGACACGGTGGGCTGCGGCAGGTCGAGCGCGCCGACCAGGTCGCACACGCACACCTCGCCCTCCTGCACCAGCGCCAGCAGGCGCAGCCGCGTGGGCTCGGCGAAGGCCGCCAGCAGGGCCTCCGGATCGACCTGCGCTTCGGAGCGGCGGGATGCGGTCCTGGTCATGTCTCAAACTATATGCGCCGAAGCGTATGTAATCAAGGCCGATCCCGCTTCCCCGTGATCCCGATTGCCGGAGGCCGGCGCCGGCCCTTAGTCTCGTCCGCTTCGAGCCCCATCCCGAGCGGTAGACAACGGTTTCAGACACCGTTCACCGACTGCGGGCACACGGTGTCCGACACCCCTGGTCCCCCCCATGCTGCGAACCCTGTCCTGCGGCGCGCTCGTCGCGCTGGCCTTCCCTGCCGTGGCCCAGGAGCGTCCCCACGCCCTCGTCGGCGCGCGTGTCCTGCCGATCTCGGCCCCGCCCATCGAGGACGGCGTCGTGCTCGTGCGCGGTGGCCGCATCGAAGCGGTCGGCGGGCGCGCCGGTTTCGCGCTGCCTTCCGACGCGGTCGTGATCGATTGCGCGGGCAAGGTGATCATGCCCGGCCTCGTCGACACGCACAGCCACGTCGGCGGCGGCTGGGGCGCGGACGACAGCGCTCCGATCCAGCCCGGCGTGCGCATGCTCGACGCCGTGAACTGCCGTGACGCGGGCCTGCAGCGCGCGCAGGCCGGCGGGATCACGACGATCAACGTCATGTCCGGCAGCGGTCACCTGATGAGCGGGCAGACGATCTACCTGAAGAACCGCGACGGGAACACGATCGAGGAGCTGGCCTACCGCTTCCCCGACGGCTCGATCATGGGCGGGATGAAGATGGCGAACGGCACGAACAGCCATGACAAGGCGCCCTTTCCGGGGACGCGCGGGAAATCGGCGGCGCTGGTGCGCGAGCAGTTCGTGGCGGCGCAGGAGTACCGCCGCAAGCTCCAGGCCGCTGGCGACGACGCCGAGAAGCGGCCGGCGCGCGACTTGTCGATGGAGGGCCTTCTCGAGGTCCTCGACAAGAAGCGCGTAGTCCACCACCACACGCACCGCCACGACGACATCGTCACTGTGTTGCGACTGTCTCAGGAGTTCGACTTCCGCGTCGTCCTCCACCACGTCAGCGAAGCCTGGCGGGTCGCGGACGAGATCGCGGCGGCCAAGGTGCCGTGCTCGCTGATCGTGATCGACACGCCGGGCGGCAAGCTCGAGGCGATGGACTTCGACGCGCGCTCCGCAGCCGAGCTCGAGAAGCGCGGCGCGCCCGAGCTGGTGGCGTTCCACACCGACGATTGGATCACGGATTCCCGGCTGTTCCTGCGCAGCGCCGCGCTGGCCGTGCGCGCCGGCCTGTCGCGCGAGACCGCGCTGGCCGGACTGACGATCAACCCCGCGCGCATGCTCGACCTGGGCGACCGGGTCGGCAGCCTCGAGCCCGGCAAGGACGCCGACGTGATCGTGCTGTCGGGCGATCCGCTCTCCGTCTACACGCGCGTCGAGGAGACGTGGGTCGGCGGCGTGAAGGTGTTCGACCTCGACGACGAGCGCGACCGGCGCTGGGCCGACGGCGGCTGGGGCGCGGGACAGCCACGCACGGGGAACTTGTGCTGCCTGGGCGGCGACGAGGAGCCGCGATGAGCACGACGAAGATCGCCACGCGACTGACTTTGTTCGCATCCCTGCTGGCCGCGAGCGCGCTGACCCTGAGCGCGCAGGACATGGCAGTCCGCGCCAAGCTCGTGCACACCGCCGAAGGCGCGCCGATCGTCGACGGCGTCGTGATCGTGCGCGGTGGCAAGATCGTCGCGGTCGGTCCGGCCGCCTCGGTCGCGATCCCGGCCGGCCTGAAGACGCTGACGGCCGAGGTCGTGACGCCGGGCCTCGTCGACGCGCACACGGTGATCGGGCTCGCCGGCCACCTGAACCAGCCGCAGGACCAGGACCAGCACGACCCGGCGGCTCCGATCCAGCCCGAGCTGCGCGCGATCGACGCCTACAACGCGCGCGAACGGCTGGTCGAGTGGGTGCGCGGCTTCGGCGTGACGACGATCCACACGGGGCACGCGCCGCTGGCCTTGATGTCGGGCCAGACGCTCGTGGCCAAGACGCGCGGCGAAACGGTCGACGAGGCCGTGATCGTGCCGCGCGCGATGATCGCAGCGGCGCTGGGCGCGGATTCGCGCGCCGAGGGCGAGGGCAAATCGCCCGGCACAGCCGGGAAGCAGCTGGCCATGCTGCGCGAAGCACTCGTCGGGGCCGACGCGTACCGCAAGAAGCTGGCGGACGCGGGCGCCGACGCCACGAAGCGCCCCGACCGCGACCTGCGCAAAGAAACGCTGGTCGACGTACTCGACGGCAAGGTCCCCCTGCTCGTGACGGCGCAGCGCCACCAGGACATCACGTCCGCCCTACGGCTGCAGCAGGAGTTCGGGTTCCGCCTCGTGCTCGACGGCGCGGCGGAGGCGTACACGCTGCTCGACCAGCTGCGGGCAGCGAAGGTGCCGGTCATCCTCCACCCGCCGATGGCGCGTTTCTCGGGCGAGCTGGAGAACGCCAGCCGAGCGACGCCGGCGCAGTTGCGCGCCGCGGGCATCCCGTTCGCGATACAGAGCGGGTACGAGTCGTACGTACCGAAGACGCGTGTCGTTCTCTACGAAGCCGCGATCGCCGCCGCGCACGAGCTGGGCGCGGACGCGGCGCTGCGCTCGATCACGATCGACGCGGCGCGCATCCTGGGCCTGGAAGCGCGCATCGGAAGCCTCGCGGTCGGCAAGGACGGCGACCTGGCGCTCTACGACGGTGATCCGTTCGAGTACACGTCCCACTGCGTCGGGACGGTAATCGAAGGGGTCGTCGTCTTCGACGGCCGGCGATGATCGTCACGGGCTCAACTGTGAGAACAGCGTCCTCGCTGGCACCACGGTCGGCCGTTCGCGGCTGAAGCAGTCCGCGTTCGCGTGCGGCAAGTCGACGACAGCCTGGAAGGCGTGTCGGGCTCCCGTCTCGGCTTGAAAGTGCGCAAGGTGCGGGCTGAGGTTCGTGTCGGCCAGCTTGGCCTCGACCAGGAACCAGGGCTTCTTGTCCCGCGTGACGATGAAGTCCACCTCGCGCTTCTCCTTGTCGCGCAAGTAGTGGAGGTCGAAGTTCGCGAGGCCCCGATCGGTCCAGGACTCCACCGCGCTCTTCATATGTCCCGCGACGAAGGTCTCCGCGCGCGCTCCGGGCTCGTCGATCGCGGACCAGTCGCTCAGGTACCACTTCGGCTCCTTGCGCAGCGAACGCCCGACGTTCTTGTGCCACGGACGCACGAGGAATCCGTGGTGAAGCGTGCACAGGGTCGATATCCAGCGCCGCATCGTATCGACGGAGACCTGCACCTCGCCGGCCAGGTTCGAGTAGGAGAGCGCGGAGCCGGAGCGCTCGGTCAGCAGGTGCACGAGCACCTCGAGTTGATCCAGTTCACGGATCCCGGTCAGGTCGCGGACATCCTCTCGAACGAGCTGCTGCGCCCGCAGCCCCTGCCACTGGTTCGAGAAGCGCGCGTCGTTGCGCACGAACGGCTCCGGGAAACCGCCGCGCAGCCGGAGGCGTTCGAAACGGCGATCGTCGATCTCGATCGGGGAACGGATCGGTGCATCGCCCGGCCGCGCGTCGACGAGCTCGGCCACGGTCAACGGATGCATGTGATAGAGCATGTACCGCCCCATCAAGCTGTCCCCTCCTCGGCGGTACACGTCGAGTCGGGAGCTGCCCGTCACGATGATGCGCATCGACTCCCCCCACGAGTCGAAGAGGCCCTTGAGGAACCCCTTCCAGCGCCCGAAGCGGTGGAGTTCGTCGAACACGACCACCGGCCTCTCCGTGCCGAGGCGGTCGAGGCCGAGCCGCTTCGCAATCTCTGCCGGGCCGGCAGTGATTGCTCGGCGATGATCCGTGTCGTCCCAGTTGAAGTAGGCACCCGGACTGGCGAGAGCGCGACATACGGTCGTCTTCCCGACCTGGCGTGGGCCGGCGACGAACGCCATCTGGCGCAGGGTCGCGAGGTGCTCGCGCAGGACGTGCTCCAGGGAGCGGTCGAGAGAGGGGCTGACCATCTTACGGCCTATCGTAAAATGGTCGTGACCAATTTACGACTGGCCGTAAAACGGTCAGACTCCCCTTCCGGGGGCCCCCGGTGGTCGGTGCGGCCCCCCGGGAGCCCCTCGATGGCCAGGGCGACCTACTTGGGCGTCCCGGCCGGAACGACTCGCGATCCTAGGACGACGCGTGCGCCGCGCTGGCAAACGACCGGCCGAGGGCAGTGCCCAACGGTGACGCGACCTTCCACGCCAGCTTTCCGGTTCCGAGGGTGAACACGTGGAGTTCGCCGGAGCGCGAGTTCGGCGGGTCCCTCTGAGGAAACCCGTCTCTGTGCGCTGCTACGGCGAGATCGATCTGCCCGTCCCCGTCGATGTCGACACCTCCGGCGAGTGCGTAACCGAAGCCGACGAGCCCTTTTTCGCCGTGAAGCTCGCGCAAGACCCTTCCGTCCTTGCCGCTGATCACGAACACGCGCCCCGCGTCCTCGCCATGCGCGTCGTCGCGCGGCAGACCGAGCGCGATGTCGACGGTTCCATCGCCGTCGGCGTCACCGCAGGCACAGAACGTCGATGCGCGGGCGTAGTCGCCGGGAAGACCGGGCAGGCTCGCGAGGGCGGCTACGAGGAGCAGGTGCATCGGCGGGCGGACGTACTCAGCGTAGCCGACACCCACCGGTCCAGCTGGTGTCCAGCACGAGCCGGCCAGCGGAAACGGTGGGGCCGGCTGGATGCCGGTCGGCCGCGATATGTCGGGGTCGTCCCTGGCACCGTATCGCCGTCAGTCCGCGTCCAAGCTGTTCAAGAAGAGGATCAAGTCCGCCCGCTGGGCTGCGTCCGCGAAGTAGAAGGGATGCGGTGACAGCGGACCGCGTGCGGGATTCATCAGCTCTTCCAGCGACGCGACGGATTGGTCGTGGAGGAAGACCGGCTTGCGCGCCAGGTCGAGCAGCACGGGCATCGCGGTCCCGCGCGCGAGCCCGCGCAGGCTGGCGTTCATGACCGCCATCTTGTCGTCGTAGAAGCCGGGCGAGTCGAGGATCGGGTTGAGCGGAAGCTCGCGTTCCAGCAGGACCACGGGGTCGTCTCCGGGCCAGATGTGGCGCATCTCGACCACGAACGGCGGCACGAAGACGGACTGGCTGCTGTTGTGGCACTGGGTGCAGTTGGTGCGGAAGTGCGTGCGCCCGCGTTCGATCGCATCCGCGGGCCCGTCCATGCCTGACGGGGCGGCCAGGCTGTCGAGGTAGCCGTTCAGGTCGATGAGCTTCGTCGAGTCGACGCGCACGCCGAACAGCGCCTCCTCGCTGCCCGGTGCAGCGTGTGCCTCGGCGATGACGAACGGATAGCCCGTGACGCCCGTCTCGGCCAGGATCGCGATGTACTCGTCCGCGATCTCGTCGCCGGCCGAGGTGCCGCCGAGACGGCGCAGCGTTTCACGCCCGCCGAGCGTTGTCAGGATCGTTGGGTCGAGCACCGCCGTGTAGACAAGGTTGCTGAAATTGTCGAGCCGGCTGATCGAGCCCTCGCTGCCCCACGGCGCGGCCAGCTCCGCGCGGAACAAGGGCGCGTTGTGTACCGGATCGCCGTTGCCGTCGGGCGTCACGTCGAACGTGCCCGCCGCGAGGAAACCGGGGTTGCTCAAGTAGGCGTCGACCTCCGCCTCGGTCGAGCTCTCGGTCAGGCCGGTGGGCGCGCGACCCAGCGTCGCGCCGCCGTTCGCCGCCAGCGAGAGCTGCAGCAGCGGGTAGAGCGCACGCGAGTTCGCGGCAAACGCCGTAATGCGCCCGAACTCGAGCTCGTGGTTGGCGCGCCCGTCGAGCCGGCGACCGACCGAGCCGCCGCCGATCATGTCGAACTCCGAACCGTCGGTGACCGTGTGGCACAGCGCGCACGAAACCCCCATCTTGTCGCCCTGCGCGACGTCGATCGTCCCGTCGCCGTTCGTGTCCTTGGCGGGGAAACCGATCAGCGCGTTCGCGCTGATGAGCCAGGGCGTCATCTCGGCGCAATTCAGCAGGGGCGCGCTCTGGTGCGAGTGATCGCTCGCGAGTTCGTGACGCAGATCCTCCTGCAGGCGGAACGGCAGCGCCTCGAAGTCGAGCTGGACACCGGCTTCCAGCAGCTCGAGCGGTGTGACCGCGGACGCGATCAAGCCCTGCGGCAGGCGCGCCGCTTCGGTCCAGAAGCCCTCGTTCCCGAACGTCTCGAAGCGGAAGACGTCACGGCCCGCGATCGGGTCGCCGGACACGTGGGCGTTCGGGTTCACCGTGATGCCCGGCCCGTCGCTCGCCGAGGGGCCGTCGTCGTCGTGGTCGTTGCAGGCCGGGAGCGTTGTCCCTGCAGCCAGGGCGATCGCGGACCACAGAAGTTTGTAGAGAGGAGAACGGGCGGGGCGGAGTTGCTTCGTCATGGTGCGAAGGACAGAACGGCGCTGGGGCAAGTCGCGACGTACGGGCTCAAGATGAGCGCGGCGTCTTGCGGGGAACGGTCCCGCGGCGGCAAGAACGATGCCGAGATCCGGGGGCGGAGATCCCCTGATCGAGGGGGGCAACGCGCGGCCGCGTGCGCATGGCCACTACGGCCGGACTCGCGCCCTCCGGCCGGCGCGCCTTGGCGAAATGCGCATTCCCTGTTGTGACGGCGTCGCTAGCGCGCGCATGGCGCGCGGCCAGCGAGCGGATCTGTCCCGGATTCAGCCCGCTGCGACCCTCGTCACAACGACCAGAGGATCTCGACGCCGTTCGTGTAGTTGAACGTGTCCGGCGTGCAGAACGCGGCCGAGTTGCGGTAGCGCACCTGATAGCGGCGCAGTCCCGGCGCCATGACGTGACCGCGCACCGAGAGCGGCAGATCGCCGGCCGTCGGATAGCTCGACGCGACGCCCACGTTCGTCTTCGTCGCGAGGCGCACGAACGGCCCGCCTGCGCACTTGATGCCGTCGCCGAACGTGACGCCCGCTCCGCCGTTCACGAGCGTCGCGCCCTGCACGAAGAGCGCGCTCGAGTTCGACATCTGCATGCCGTCGAGCACGAGCGTGTCGTCCACGATGCTGGCCACGCCGCGCAACGGCGCAAACCAGCGCCACGAGCGCGGGACGGAGGACCATGGGGACCTGCTCCAGAGTTGCGGGACAGGCGGCGGTAGCCGCCTCTGCGCGTCAGTTCACCACGCGCGACGAAGCATTGCAGGTTCTCGCGATTCTGCGTCCCGATCCGAGCCTCGTCCGCGGCCGGGAATGCCTCAGGAACCGAAGCGCACCTCGAGCGCGGCCGTGAGGCCCGCGCCGGTGCCGTCCGTCTGCGTCAGATCGCGGAACCAGAGCTGGTGGCGGCGCGTCGTGCCGACCGCACGCGGCGCATTTCGATCGGACCGTTGCCTGCGTCAGCGCCCGCGGATCAGCGGGGCAAAGCCACGAGCGGGATCTCGACTTTCGCCCCTGGCAAGACGTCGACCGTCGCCTCGCCCGGCACGAAACCGGGACAGCGCACGAGCACCGTGTGGCGTCCCGGCGGAAGGCGCAACGTGACGCCTCGCCCGTGCCGCGCCGCCTCGGTGCAGGCGTCCTCGAGCACGGTGACGCCGGCCGCGTCCGACACGCGGAACGAGAAGGGGCCGTCGGTGCCCGGCGCTTCGACGCGCACGTCCACCGCATCCGGCATCGTGAGCAGTACGTCTCCGAGGCTCGCGTCGACGCGCACGCGACGTCCCGCGCCGGCGAAGCGCTCGTGCATCGCCAGGATCGTGCACTCGCCCGCGCCGAGCCCGGCGATCTCGGCCCGACCCTCGAGGTTCGTCGTCGCCCGACCGGTCGAGTCGACGGGCTGTCCGTCGGCGTCGAGCGCGAAGACCTGCGCGCCGGCGACGGGCTCTCCGCTCGACGTCCGCGCGACGACGGATACACGCTGGCTCGCGAGCAAGAGCGTCACGTTCGCCTCGACCGGACCAGGCCCGTCGTCGACGGCGAGCGGCACGCGGCGCGGCACGCGGCGCGGCACGAAGCCGGGTGCGGAGACGCGCAGCTCGTAGTCGCCCGGCACGATGCCCTCGACGCGCAGCACGCCTTTGCTCCCCGGTTCGGCACCCAGCGAGTGCCTGGGGCCATCGCGTCCGCCCGGTTGACCCGGGCCGGGCTTCAGGCGCGCGACGGCGCCGCTCACCGCAGCGCGCTGCTCGTCGACGATCCGCACGACGACCGCTCGCTGCGTAAGCGCGCGCAGCCGCCCGAAGTGCACGACGAGGTCGGCGTCCGTCCCGGGAACCGGTTGCACGACTCCGAGCATCGTGGTGCCGCACCACAGCGAGACGCGGCGCGGCGCGCTGTCGTCCGGAGTCAGGTGCCAGCGATCCTCGTCCCAGGCGATCGTGCCGTCGTCGTGGCCGACGTCGCGGAAGTTGGCGTCGGCCGCTGGATCGTCGTAGGAACCGAGAAGCTCGACCTGCGGGCCGTGCGTGTCGATCCCGCGTTTCGCGAACGCGGCCGACAGCCGCGCCGGAGTGCCGTCCTCGTGGACGAAACGACCGCGCAGGGCCGGGGCCGGCACGAGGTGGAAATCCACGCGGATCTCGCGCTCGTGCTGCGGGTCCCACGTCAGGCGCTTGAGTGCGCGCTGGAAGCCCGGCGCGTTGGCCGTGACGTGGAAGTCCTTCCGCGCGAGCGGCGGCGTGCTCCACGAGCCGTCCTCGCCGGCCTCGAAGTGCAGGAACGAGCGGTACGTGTTGCCGTCCATCGTTCCCATGACCGAGATGGTCGCCTCGCGCACGTTCTCGCCGGCCTCGTTCGTGATGACGCCGCGCAGGATGACGCCGCGCGCGAGCGCAACGTGACGGTTGCTGGTTCCTCCGCGCGCACGGGAACGCCGGCGACCACGACCACGCCCAGACCCGGGCTCCAGGCGGCGACGTCGTACGAATCGCGCAGCGGGATCCCGCTGATCTCGAAGCTGCCGTCCGCGCGTGAGCGCGCCTGGAAGCTGCCGTCGGCGCTCACCTCCACGTGCGCAGCTCCGGTCTCGTCGCGCATCAAACGACCGAGCAGCATCGTCTCGTCGGCCCACCCGTACCGCGCGCCGGGGACGGCGCCCTGGACGGAAACGCCCTCGATCGGGTCGCCCATGGGGTCGAGCACCCGACCGCGCAGGATTCCGGCGGTCGGAGCGCTGGGAACCGGTGCCGAAGTCTCGGATGGCGCCTGCAAGGGAGAGCGATCCTTCTCGAGCACCGCAGGCGCTGCCAACGCCGCGTGTTCGGGAGCGGGACTCTCGGCCGCCGGTTCCGCTCGCGCTTCCATCGGCTTCGGTTGCGCATCCGCCGCTGCGTCCGGCCGGCTGCTCATCCAGGCCAGCGCCGCGAGAACTGCGACCAGCGTGAGCAGTGCGAGCTTCGTCTTGGCGGTCATGAGAGCGACTCCGAGGGCGGCCGGCCCGACTGGCGGCGCGGGCAAGAGCAGCGGCAGCGCCGCGAACACCGACGAGCCGTTCTTGCGGCGCTCCGATCCGAGTCGCGCACGCAACTCGGCGTGCGCGCGCTTCAGGTGCGTGCGCACCGTCTCGACCGGCATGCCGAGGCGCTTCGCGATCGCGCGCGGCGGCAGGTCCTCGAAATAGCGCAGGATGACGACGGTCGAGCGCGGCACGCCCAGCCGCAGGACGGCCGCGACGAGGCGCTGGCGGACCTCCTCGCGCTCGAGCAGCAGCGATTCCGGCGCCTGCTCGTCGGGCCGCGAGGCCGCGCGCTCGTGGCGCGCGCGACGATCGTCGCCGCGGCGCCGGTTCGCGGCCAGGTGGCGGACGACGGTCGCGATCCACCCGCGCGTCGACGCCGGCGTGGGCCGGCGCTCGAGCACCTCGACGTACGCCGCTTGCGCGATGTCGTCCGCGGTGGGGCCGTCGCGGACGAGCCGCCGCGCGATGCGCCGGACGAATTCGTCGTCGGCCAGGATGGATTCGATGGAGGAGGGCTGCACGCGGGTGGTTCGTCCACCATCTGAGCACCGCTCGCGCGAAAAGTGGTTCAGGGCCGCTGCAACCGGGCCGGGGCGCACGTCAGGGCGGCGGTGGGCGCCCGACCGTCACCCGCGGAGGCCGGATCTCTGCCGATTCAAGTTTGCGGACCCCACGAAATCCCGCGCGCGACCGCGCCGCTCGCGCCGTCGAGTCGCTCCACGCGCACGGCCTGCACGGCGTCGTCGAACGCGGCGACCAGCGCGATCGTGCCGAGTTCGTCGCAAGCACGTCCTTCGGCGACTACCGAATCACCGTCTCTCGCCCCCAGCGGCCCTTCGTCGCGATCGTGATGCGGTCGCGAAGGGCGCACAGCAGCGGGTTCTCGAGCTGCCCGAAGAACCCGAAGCGGCGCGAGTCGCGCACGACGTCCGCGGCGCGCTGATGTCGTTCGCGCCAGTACTGGTCGAGGGCCTGGGCCACATCGGTCGTGCCGCGCAGGCAGCGGGTCAGCACCAGTGCGTCCTCGATCGCCATGCAGCCGCCCTGGCCCAGGTTCGGCGTCATCGCGTGGGCGGCATCGCCGAGCAGCGCGACGCGGCCTTGCACCCAGCTCGGCGGGTCGACGAGCTCGCGCACGTCGTCGTGCAGGATCGCGGCCGGCTCCGTCGCGCGCACGACGTCATCGATCGGCGCGTGCCAGGCGCGGAAGAGGTCCAGCGCGCGCTGCTTGCGCTCGGGGCCCGACAACGCGACGCCCTCCGGCGCGTTCCAGCACGCGAACCAGTAGAGGCGTCCGTCGACGAGCGGGGTCAGGCCGAAGGGTGCGCGCCGTCGGCAAACTTGGCGCGCACGCCGCGCTCGTCCTGCTCGATCTCGACGAGCTCGGACCCAAGGTGGAGCCCGCGATCCCCCAACCCCCGCCGCAGCGCCTCGATCAGGGCCGCGCGGTGCAGCATGACGACCGGCGCGCCGCAGATGCGCTCGATCTCCGCCATCGAGACGGCCAGCATGGTGCGGCCGCGCGCCGTGCGGATCGCGCCGTCCTGCTGCGAGCCGCCCAGCGCGCGTACCGCGGCGCCGACGCCCAGCTCGTCCAAGACGCGGATCGCGTACGGCCACATCGAGATGCCGGCGCCGACCTCGCTGATCGCCGGGGCGCGCTCGTAGAGCTCGACTTCGATGCCCGCCCGCCGCAGGGCGATCCCGGCGGTCAGGCCGCCGATGCCGCCACCGACGACGACCGCCCGCACTGCTCTATCCGACGCGCTCGCCGCGGACGTCGATCGAGCGGGACGGACCAGAGGGTGCCGACGGCGGCGGAGCGCCCCGGCGCCGGCGCTTGCTGCCGAAGCGGATGATGCCCAGGTCGATGGCCAGGGCGACGATCAGCAGCACAATCCACACCCCGGTGAGCTGGCCGTTGTTCTCGTTCATCGCCGCCGCGTAGGCCAGCGTGGTCAGCGGCAGGAAGAAGAAGCCCAGGAACGGCCAGACGTTCGACTCGTAAGCCCGCCCCAGGTAGTCCGAGAACAGGAAGACGAGCAGGAAGACGAAGCGCGGCGCGGAGAGCGCGAGACATCCCAGGAGGCACGGCACGGGCGGAGAGTTTCGCCCTCCGACCGTCCGGCGGCAAGCCGAAGCAAGACCTGAGAGGCCGAGAAAAAATCGATCGTACGGCCTCTCTGACCCTGGTGGCGCCACTCCGCGGCGCGAGAGACTTCGAATTCTTCTCAGTCTCTGACTCGCTGGGCCGAAGTCGCCGGGGGCGTCGTGACTGGGGCTCGCGGGAAAGGCAGACTCGGGCCAACCGATGTCCACCACCATGAAGAAGCTGACGCCCCTGGCCCTCGCGGCCGCCCTGGTCCTCCTCTCGGCCTGCAAGTCCACGAAGCCCGACTACACGCGGGCGCTGCCGGAGGGAGCGCCGGCGCTCCTGCCGCTCGGACCAGACGAGAAGCGGCCCGACTTCACGAACGACTTCGCGCGGCGCGACGAGATCCTGCCCGCGCTCGACCTGTCGATCGAGTGGACGAAGCGCAAGACGTCCGCGCGTCACTTCCCGATCGAGGGCGTGTCATCCGAGCGCGCGCTGGCGAGCTTGACCCGGTTCCGCGAGCTGCTGACGACGTCGAAGAACGCGCAGGAGTTCGACCAGCGGCTGGGGCAGGAGTTCACCGTCTACAAGAGCGCCGGCTGGGACGGGAAGGGCGGCGGCGTGCTGTTCACGGCGTACTGCACGCCGATCCTCGAGGGCGCGACGGTCGCGACGAGCGAGTACCGCTACCCGCTGTACGCCCTCCCGACCGACCTGGTGAAGGGCGAAGAGGGTGTGATCCTGGGCCAGAAGGTCGGCAACGCGACGCAGCCGTACCCCGTGCGGCGCGTGATCGAGGCCAGCGGGATGCTGAAGAACAAGGAGCTCGAGCTGGCCTGGCTGAAGGACCCGGTCGACGCCTACATCGCGCACGTGAACGGCTCGGCGTTCATCCGGCTGCCGGACGGCGAGATGTTCAAGCTCGGGTACGCCGGCAAGAACGGGCGCGAGTACGCGTCGCTCGGCAAGGCGCTCGTCGACGCGAAGGAGCTGAAGGCCGACCGAGTCAGCCTGCAGTCGATCCGCGAGTGGGCGCGCAAGAACCCGGCGAAGGTGCAGGCTTTCCTCGACAAGAACGACAGCTACGTGTTCTTCCAGCCGATCGACGGCAACCCGCACGGCTCGCTCAACGTGCCCGTCACCGGCGGGCGCTCGATCGCGACCGACAAGCGGCTGTTCCCGCGCGGCGCGATCACGTGGGCGACAGGGCGCACGGGCACCGACATCGGCGCGAAGCTCGGCCGGTTCCTGTTCGACCAGGACACCGGCGGCGCGATCCGCACCGCCGGACGCGGCGACGTGTACCTAGGCGTCGGCGACGAGGCCGAGCGGCTGGCGGGCGCGACGCGGCAGGAAGGTCAGCTCTATTACCTGTTCCTGAAGGACGGTTCGTTGCCGCAGCCGTGACCTCGGGCGTCGTGCTGGCGGTGTGCCTCGGGCCGGGCGGGATCCCGAAGTTCGCGGTGGAATCGGCCGTCGTCGAGCGGCTGGGCCTCGCCGGCGACAAGCACCGTTTCCGCCAGCACGGTGGCGCGAATCGCGCCGTGTGCCTCTTCGCGATCGAGGACTACGTCAAGCTACAGCGCGACGGCGTCGCCTGCGACGAGCCGGGCACGTTCGGCGAGAACCTGCTCACCACGGGTCTCGACTACGACGTGTTGCGGCCGGATGACGTGCTCGTGGTCGGCGACGAGGTCCAGCTCGCGATCCACGACGTGCGCGAGCCGTGCGGTACGTTGAAGAAGGTCGACAAGCGCTTCCCCGACCTGATGATCGGGCGCAGCGGGCTCCTGTGTCGCGTGCTGCGCGGCGGAATCGTGCGGCCGGGGATGACGATCGGACGGAACGAATCCCAGGTGGCGCCTCCGGCACGCGTCGATTAGCGTCGACGTCATGGCCCGGAGCCTCCTGCGAGGCTGTTCCACGATCGAGGCGAACCTGGTCAGCGGCATCCTGGAGGAATCCGGGTTCCGCCTCTCGACCGTGTTCTCCGTGTTCGCCATCCTCAACATGAGGCGTTTAGGGCGGGCTCGCGGGCGAATAGCATGGCGCGCGCTTGAACGAAGGCTCCGATCCGACGCTCGACCGTCCCAACCTCGTCTACCACGAGGCGCAGGACCGCATGGCGCTCCTGCCCAACTATTACGGCTGGATCGCGGCGCGGTTCGCGCGCTACGTGAAGGGCGGGACGGTGCTCGAGCTGGGCTGCGGCGCCGGTTTCGTCCTGCGCCACTACGTGGACCGCGTCGATCGCGTCGTCGCCGTCGACGTGAACCTGGAGCTCCTCGAGCGGCTCGGGCGCGAGTACCCGCGCGCAAAGGTCGAGCCGCGGGCGGTCGATCTGCGCGGCGACTGGCACGAGATCGACGACGTGCGCGCGGATGTCGTGATCGCGCTCGACGTGCTCGAGCACTTCGAGGACGACCGGGCGTTCGTGCGCAAGCTGAAGGCGCGTCTCGTTCCGGGCGGTCGCGCCGTCGTGAAGGTGCCGGCGCAGAGCGTGCTGTACGGGCCGATGGACCAGGCGTCGGGGCACTACCGGCGGTACGACGACGCGCCGTTGTGCGCGCTGTTCGAAAGCGAGGGGTTCCGCACGCTCGCCGTACGGCCGATGAACCCGGCCGGCGCGTGGGGCTACCGCAAGAAGCGCGTCGAGAGCACGAACTACTCGAAGAGCATCTCGCCGGGAAAGCTCAGGGTGATCAACGCGCTGATCCCGGGTCTCGCGCTGCTCGACCACGTGCCGGGGCTCAAGGGCCTGTCGCTGGTCGGCGTGTTCGAGCGCGCCTGAAACGTACCGGGCGCGCGAACAGGAAAGAATTGCCCCGGGACGCAGGCCTTGCCGCTGGAGTCCGGGAGGCGACAGCCGAGCGCAACGCGACTCGCGGATATCGGATTCGCGGGGTCGGTGAATGCGGCTCGGCGGGGTCCAGGAATTCCCTCGTCCGGGCTGTGGTCTTCGTCGGTTCCGTGCCGAAGAGCACCAGCTGGAGGGACAGCCCCGTCCAGCTTCCTCTCCCACCCAGCGCATGGCCATTCCGCTCAACGATCCGTCCAAGCTCACCAACGCCGAGTTGATGCGAGCGCGAGCTCGCCAGGGCACACGCGACGGCCGCGAGGCGTACCGCGTCCCCAAGCAGGCCGGCGCGAACGTCGAGGTCGCGATCCTGTGCGAGGACGGCCGCAAGGCAACGGGTGAATGCGTCGACGTCTCGATCGGCGGCGCCGGCGTCTCGCTGCCGCGCACGAAGGACCTCGAGCTCGTCGAAGGCACGAAGGTCCGCGTCCGCATCCACCACATGAGCCGCGCGCGCGGGATCGAAGCCAATGCCGAGGTGGTGACGGTGGCGCAGACCGGCGCCAGCGTGCGCTACGGCCTGCGCTTCATCGACGTCAACGAGGTGATCCAGCAGGTCGACTCGTTCTACGCCCGGTGGTTCAACCGCCGCCGCAACGTGCGCGTCATGCCGGATTTCACGACCAAGGTGTCGGGGACCGTGAAGTGGAGCGACGGTGAGCTCTCGGCGCGCGTCCACGACATCTCGATGGGCGGCGTCGGCGTGCTGGCGACGCTGGATCAGGTCAAGCCGCTCAAGATCAAGTCCCGCGTCGAGA
>Ga0163152_10002805_pt1 | contig 23854 bp, 24 predicted proteins | sample OliLakLV19MP8IB2_FD_148635 | JGI IMG/M metagenome (GOLD analysis project Ga0163152, IMG submission 148635) | Freshwater microbial mat bacterial communities from Lake Vanda, McMurdo Dry Valleys, Antarctica - Oligotrophic Lake LV.19.MP8.IB-2 | ecosystem: Environmental > Aquatic > Freshwater >...
CCTGCTCATCGACGCCGGCAGGCGACATCATAAAGCCGATCCATGAGTTCGCCAGGAACATGAGCAAGGTACCGATGACGTTCAAGATTACGGACATGCTCAAATGAATCCACTTGAGGAACCCGTCCCTCATCTTGTCCCAACCGTAATAGTAGATGTAGAGCGTTCCACTCTCCGCCACAAACATCAACGCATAGATATGCATGACTGGGCGGAAGATACCGGATAAATAGCCGAAAAATGCGGGGTACAGCGTCAAGAAAGTGAAGATGAGAATACCACCCAGGATTGCGGTCAACGAATAGGCCGTCAGACTGATTTTAATGAAGTCATAGGCGAGCTGATCGTACCGCTTCGCCATCGCTTTATCCTTCGTCACCACTCCCATGAACTCGATCACCATGCAGAAGATCGGCACTGCGAGCACGAAACTCCCGTAGTAAAGATGCTGTTGGTTGGCGAACCAGAGCAATACACGGCTCTCAAAGTTGTACCGCGGATAGTCCCGAGGGCCATCGACAGTCTTCGGAGCAGGGGCGCCGACGACAATACCCTCCGTCTTATAATAGACGTCTCGCCCCTTCTCAACTTTCGCCTCACCGTCCTTCTTCACCGCATCAGGGGCATCCGCGCCCATAGCCAGTGACGGAAGCGATACAGCGATGGGGAGCAGGAGAAGGCCAACCATCGCGCAAAGCGCCATGATTGAAAAAATCTTCTTCCCGGCTACACGTCCCATGAAATACCTCCTTGATGCATTCTGAAAAAGACTCATAACAATCCCCTGCAAGCTCGACTCAGGACGGAATGAACCCCTACGGCCTACTTCCGGAATAAATACCAGAAGTCCAGTCCCTGCGAGTCCATCAAGAAGTGGTCAACTGCTAGAAAATAGGTAATGCAAACTGCCAATGACACCACCACGTATACGACTGTCATACCCATTGCACTCCCTCCCTAAACCTTACCGACATCCAAGAAATCATAGCGCCGTAGCGGCCCCGCTTAACAGGGGCACTGAATTCCAGCAAACCAATAAAAAAACCACAAGCCTACCGCGCAAGTGATGTAAAAAATCATCTTCCCAACTCTGACCTTTATCTCGCTATCTGGTACTGCCGTGGCCATTACGTCTCCTTCTCTCCTAAGGCAACCACTCCATCCCGACTCAGCTCAGCGAATTTCTTGACACACAGGTACCCGTATGTTATTCAAAATTCCTTGCGAAACACGAAAAATCAAAGGAAAATCGATGCAAAAAAAATCAAAAGTGTTCGACATTATAGTTTTGGTCGGAATGGTTGTCAATATACTTTTGGCCGTGTTTCTCATCCTCTATTACTTTGATTTCCTGTAAGTTTCGTAGGGTCTTTCCGTTCACTTTTTCTCTGATTTCACATCAGAAATCGCACAACGAAATCCGATCGTCTCATCGCGAAAATCCTGAACCAGCTTGCTTCGGCTGGTAATGCGAATATCGGCTCCCGTGGTTGCATAGCCTCCCCCACGAAGCACTCGAAATACGCCGTGATCAGGGCCCTGAGGGTTCTGATCCGGAGCCTCTTCGTAGTAGCGCTCCGCGTACCAATCATCGACCCACTCCATGACATTACCTGCTCCATCCATCACCCCGTACGGGCTCTTATCTGTCTGAACCGTCCCGACAATTGCGGAAACTTCATGGCCATCCTCTACCCTCGCCCAATTGGCTCCGTTGGGCTGCTCAACATTACCCCAAGGCCACAGACGTCCATCCGGCCCTCGCATGGCTTTTTCCCACTCCGCCTCGGTTGGAAGCCGCCTCCCTTTCCAATGGCAATAGGCCTCCGCATCCTCCCATGATACATAGACCACAGGCTGGTTGAGACTCAGCATCTTGCTCATGTTCTTGGCGTAACGAGCAGGAGGACCGGACTTGCGATGCCCGGTCGCATCCACAAATTGCTGGTACTGAAAATTAGTCGTTTCATAGCGATCAATGGCAAATGCGCCCAGCACCAGCGTACGTTGCGGCCGCTCATCGAACCCACCTTCACTAGTGCCACGGATGAAGGGTCCTGCCGGAATCGAAATCATTTCTTCCGGAACCGGCTCCTCACGAGCAGCCAGAGAAGGGTCGGGCGACCCCGACGGCGTTGAATTTGTCGAATCGGCAGGAGACGCTTCAAACGGGGTCAACGTCGTACCGCGAAGGATTCCCATGATAGGAATCGCAGCAAATGCAAGGATGGCAAGAAGAAACAATACCTTGAATTTGGTTTCGAGCATGTTGGTTATGACGCCGCGGGACTGTCGCTGGCCTCCATATCGCTCGCGCAGCGAAACCCGATCGTAATATCCGTCCGCCAGGCTTTCGCGGCAAATCGCTTGGAGAGTCGCGCAGTATGCTCAGTCTCTCGCCACGACCCTCCGCGCACAACTTTCAAGTCCGCACGGTCCGGCCCTTTCGGATCACGATAGGGTGCTTTCTGGTAGTAATGCTCATCGTATGAGTCTGCTACCCATTCCGCAACATTCCCGGTCATGTCATAGATTCCATAAGGACTTCTACCAGCTTCGAATGAGCCGGGAGGCGCAAGATACCGATATCCATCTTCACTCCCGTCCAGATTGGCATTGGCATGGCCAGTTTTTACGGTCTCGCCCCACGCGTATTTCCGCTTTCCTTCACCACGGCCGGCCTTTTCCCATTCCGCCTCTGTAGGAAGACGTTTTCCTGCCCATTTACAATAGGCCGCCGCCTCGTCCCAGGTCATGCTCATCGCCGCAAACTCAGGCTTCAGCAGCTTGGATTGATCGTCTTCAAATACCTCGATCTTGGGCAACGAACGCCTAGTCATTTTGGCGAACCGGGCATACTCCTCTTGCGACACTTCTTTTCTATCGATATAGAATGCGCTTAAAAACACTTGCCGTTCCGGCACCTCATCTGGATCACCATCTTTGCTCCCCATGATGAACGGGCCATCGGGAACCTGCACCATCTCTCGCCCTTCATCTCCTATTTTCGTCTTATACATAGAATAGTCCAGAGAGGGCGCGCTGGTTGGCGCAGGCCGAGCCTCGGTCTTAATCGACGAAGCCAAGGCTTTCATCTGCTTCGCCTTGTAGGATTCATAGACCAGCAAGCTGATCATCAGGGCAAACGCCCCAAAGACGAATACGATCGAGCCGACAAGCACTCCCTTACTTTCCATCATGTCTCATACTCCTCCGGATGCAGCTTTTTTCTTTGCCGCTCTCATATCCAGCAACATCGAAATCTGCACACCGAGAAATCCGCCCATCGCAGCACCAGCCCCCGCCCCCACAGATATTCTCTCTGGTCCGGCAATAAGCCACGCGAGCGCGCCACCGAGCAGAGTGCCCACTAAAATACTCGCTAAGAAACGCCGCCCCCCCATAAACCCAATCACACCGCCGAGCATCAACCCTGTCCCACTCGCCAGCGGCATGATGCCGCCCCCCATAATAATCCCGATCAGCGTCCCGACTGTTCCCATCACGGCGACACCGAACAGGATATCGATCACCTTCTTGATGGGCGCAACCTGTTCCGTGCCGGATTTGGCCATGCTGACTACCGTCCATTCTCTAATGTCCGGCGCTCGCTACTATCGAACCAAAATCGATTTCAACACCGGATGCGGCAATGATCGAGATGCCCCAGGCTTTGGCGGCCGGTTCATGCTTATGAATCCGTTTAAAATCTTCGTAGACGTTCACACGTTCTTCAAACCACTCACCGACAGCCTTCGTACCGCTTTGTACCACGATCTCTGAGCCGCTGAAGATCCCTCCCTCGGTAAACGTGCCATCGGGCTTGGTTGCACTCCAGACATACTTCGTAAACACCGGAATAAACATCAGATCGGTATCCAGTGACGCGTACATCGCCGCAATCGGCTCAGTGTCCGTCGTGGCTTTTTGTAGACGCCAACGCCAGGTGAGGACGGGAAAGGCCTTGGGATCCCAATCGATCTTCTTTTTCTTGATTCGCTGTCCCGCGTCCTTTACGGCCAGAAAGCTCACACCAGCCTCCGTCTGAACCTTATACGCATCCCGCCCCTTCGACTGGCTTCGTTGATTTTCATGCTCCCAATTCAATGGAAATCCTTCTGCATCTTTCGTCTGAAAATCCTCCAGAACCAGGGACTGACTTTGGGCCGTGACCGCGCCCTGCATCACCATGCTTCCACATACGACCAATACGACTGCTAGGTATCTCAGGATCATCATCCCTCGCCTCATACTTCCTACCCCTTTCGGACTTTAGCAGGCTGCGGAAAAACTCGGTCCATACATAAAATGCCCGTGGAACCTTACCTACGGCGCTGATTTCAACATAGCCATAGGATGCTCAAAATGGCCGCCCAACAAGGCCGCAGCGAGCAAAGAGGCAAGGAGGTACCACCCGCACTTTGTGTGACCACTCGCCCACAGAATGAATCTTGGCGAACGGAAAATACCCTCCAGTGCTTCCGAGCCTCTGAGCGATGCGAGAACGATGCTGGCGGGCTTTTTCAGCATCCTGTTAGGCCTCTTGCGACGACGACGGCGGCGGCGCCAGGACCCTTGTGTTTCCCTCGACTAACTCTTCTCCAATCGCTGGCGACTGGTTACGCTGAGACATCCAGAACAGGACGAGCACCGCTCCCCAGAACACCATCATATTGAGCGTCACCATTTTCGCCGCAAACGCAAAATCCGGTGTGAAGGCCCAAGGAGAGACATCCGCCATCAACTCGCTGACATGCCATGCCAGCCGCCCGGATGAACGGATATAACCCATTAGACCCATCACCCATGTGAAGGCTGCGGCCAGTCCAAACAACCCCGCCATGCCCCTGAGAGAAATCTTTCCCCACTGAACCGGCCCGTGAAGAACCGCCCCCTTGAGCATCATGCGATTGATGATGATTCCAACCACAAGGACCGTCAACGTAGTTGCGGCCTGCGGCGACGACAGCCCAACACGGAGTTTCGCCGGCAGATAGTACCCATACACTGAAAGCCAGATAATGTTGAGCGCACCCAAGAAGAACAACGCGCCGATGAGGATGTTCCCTTTCGTGACCCAGGGCACAACCATCGTTCGATTGGCGCGACGGTAATACAGAAAACTCATGGTGGTCACAAGAATCATAATGTTGACTGCGCCGTTCTTTGCCGACATCACTCCATAGTTGCCGACCACGGGATGCGACGCTCCGCCCATCGCCTTCACTTCACTACCCGACATGAAAACGGTATGAGGCGTCAGCCACACGAACAGCGCCACCATAAACACCGAGAGCAGCACTTGATAATAGGGCTGATACCGTTCCCCACCACGAAGGCGCGCCATGCTCTGCCAGAGGTAAAAGTTGACTCCCAGAAAAAGGACGCCGATTAAGATGGCCTGCACGACGAAGAGCCATGTGAGTAATCCGCCCATCATCGTCACCCCCATGCTCTGGCTGAATGCATAGACCGATCGCATCAACCAGTAGCCGGCAAAGGGCATCGGCAACAATGCGATCACCGTGACGAATAGAAAAATATGCCCGACCCAGTCGAAATAGGCGCTCTCTTTTTCTGACTTGCTCGTAAAGAATCGGTAGCACGCGTAGGCCATCACCACCGCGCCGCCGGACATAATGTTTGCCAAGAAACGATGGACATTCAATGGATTCCACAGAGCCGAATGGAGCAGATGCCATCCGTTCCCCAAAAACTGCCCCTTTGCATCGACACCAGCTGGGGCCATCATGAAAGCCGACCAGGCGTTTGCCAACAGCAGCAGTGCCGTTCCGAAGAGATTACTCAACAGACCGATCGAGGCATGAGCCCACTTCGAAGCCGGTTCAGCCAGCCAATTCCAGCTATAGTAGTAGGTAATGAGCAGCAGCGATTCTCCGAGAAACACGAACGCGTAAACCGGCATAAATGTTTTGAACGTCCCCCCCATGTACCTCATGAAGCTGGGATAGAAATAGAGAAAGATCCCCAGCATGCAGCTCCCGACCACGGCGGTCACCGACAAGGCGAGGAGAGCGACTTTTGCCAGATCCCGCGCAAGGCCGTCGTAGCGGAGGGCAAGTTCGGGGTTTTTGCTCCTAAGCCCAAGAAATTCCAGCAACACACAAAAAATCGGTAACGCGAGAACAAATCCACCGAAGTAGGTGTGGAGCTGGGTGACGAACCACACGAGTAGCCGACTATCCATTTCCCCAAAACGCGAGTAGACCGTCTCTTGAGGAGAAGGGGCCGGCGGCCCCTCGGGAGTCCCTGGGGTCTTGAAATACAGGTCGGTGGCCTCCTCGGCAAAGGATTGGCCCTGAAGACCCCAGCCAAACCCCAATGCTACGAGCACAACCAACAGCAGGACAACGTACACAACCGTTCTGAATACTGTTTTCTTCTTGGCCATATGCTTAGGTGGCAATTCCCGTCATTCGTGAAAGGTGAGACGTAAAACGTGAAAAGTTTCGGATGAACACCTCTTGGCGGCTCTACGTTTCACATTTCACCTTTTACCGTTCACGGCGCTTGTGAGCAAAGTGAGTATCCTGTTACACCTTCGAGCCGGAGCCGGCAGTCATTGACACACCTGCTCCCGTTGACTTGCCAAGAATGCCCATGACGAAAGGACATCGGAGCAAGGCACTCGACATCGTGTGTCCCTGCTGCTCTTCTACCTGCCGGCGAAACCCGAGATAATAACAATACAGCGCCATCATCCCTGTGACGAATCCGCCACAGACCATCGCATAGGCAGTGGGAATTCCTGGCTGCCTCAAGAAGAAAATGACACAGCCAGCCGCCACGAGATAGTATGTCGCAGCAAAGGAAAGCCCGGGCCACCACCAATACTTGAGCAATTCACCCGGTTTTGTTTGCGACAGCCCTTGAGCCCATGACGATTGAGGAAGAAGCCCGCCCAAATAGGCACAGAGCGCGACCCCGCCCCCCAACAACGCGACAGCGGACAACTGCACCAAGGCCGCAACCTGACCCGCCTCAACCAGATATCCCAGGGATGCACCCAGTGCCCCAACAACAAGACCAACTGCGACCCAAGGGCCGAACTGCATCGCATGGTTGCCCACCATCGTCCGGAGTGCCACCCCATCGGGAAATGTCGGAAATGGACGGCCCATGAGAGTGACTTTCCGCACATGACCGATCTCGAACGCATCGCGCGCGACCGACGTGCAGGAAATGATGATGGCCATCATGGCCGGCCCATCTGGATGTTTAAGATAGTCGTACCCGACAAGCCAGAGCAACGCCAAGACCAACAGAGACAACTGGACCCCATACACAAACCCGATCCAGCCACCAAGCCACGTGAGTAACCGGTTACCATCCTCTCGCAAGATATTCCCCCACCCAGTGGCCCGACCAACTCGATACGCGAGCAATGCCGTCACCAATGAGACAAGGCCGCTGACCGCCAACAGCACGATCGGTTCGGAAAGCGGCAACAGCAGCTTGGCTAATCGATAGACCGCAAACGCCACCAACCCGGGCACAAACATCACGATCCGCTTTTTTTTACGCACTGAGTTTTCGGTCACAGCCAAACTGAGGCTGGGTAATACTCGTAATGCCATTCGGTGCAACATAATCAGCTCGTTAACCGTAAAAGGTGAAAGGTAAAACGACGGACGATCCTCGCGTTTTACGTTTCACATTTCACTTTTCACGTCTTCTGTGCGCCCATTCCAAAGTAACGCGCCTTCACTTCTTCCATCAGTGCAACGGTAATGCGCGTGCCGCCGCGATCTACCGCAGTCCGTTCCAACTCGATGCGTGCCATGGCACGTACCGCCGCCGGCACCTTGTCCAATCGCCGTTCCGCTTCTGGCTCCCACTCGATGCGTTCGCCAGTCCTTGGGCGGAGCACGATGTCATAGGTGACTACCCGTTCTCCTCTCATCCGCATATCCTGCTCGATTTCACTTCGCACGAGTGGGGCGAGATACGGCGGCATACGATCCAGCCGATGATTGGCGTCATCGGTCCACATCATCCGGTCGATAAGCCCACTGGGTTGACCGGCAGGGACGTCGATCCCAACTCGCAATCCACAGCCTCGACATTCCGTTCGTATGAACCACTGGGGAGTTCCATCCCCATACGACCGTTCTTCAACTCCTTCGGTATGCATCCAGCGACCGCAACCACAGGTCAGCATCGTGAAACACCGTGAGGCGTGAAACGTGAGACGTGAAACGTCTCGAAGCGCATGATCATCCGCCATTTCCGCATCAAGTGTGTATCACCCATCACAGATCACTCACCACTTATCCGATCTTCCCCGGATACAAGAGATACAGCATCGTGTAGGTGGTGGTCCCGGTCACAAAGAGGACGCAATAGACGACCATCGTAAACAACCCGAGTGCCCGATGGCGGCGCGCGCCGTTCGGCCAGATCCGTTGGATCGTCATTTCAACCGAAAACACAATGGCGATGATAGACAACAACCCGAGATACACTTCGAATTTCCTCATCGAAAAATCAGCAGTGGCGATGCGAGAGAAAAACAGCACCATGATCAGCGCCGTCAGCGTACCGAAGATCAGCCCGATCTTCTTCCACGTTGTGAGCAACAATGTCTCCCTGAGCGATCGGACACCATCGATCACTTGTTGCGCGCGAAAACCCAGCACAATCATGTAGATCGCCATGACCAATCCGAGAATCACCAGAATGATGTGCACCGTCAGCACAGGAATGAAGACATAATCGTAAAGCGCTTGCGACCCACCGAAGCCTTCCTTCCCTTCAAACGCCAACACGCCTAATTGGCGAAAGAGATAGTAGCTGATGAAAAACGCCACCATCGCGATCATCCCGCCAAACATCATCCAGTGATGCGCATCCGCACGGTGTCTCTTCGCTTGAATCCAGCCGATCACGAAGAGCCCCGTAAAGAACGTCGCCATGAGTTGGCTCATATCTGCCCCGACCGTGGCATGGGTTCCAAAAAACCCTGGCTCTTTTAGCCATTCAAGCATTCAACTCCTAATGATCACTGGTGAAAGGTGAAACGTAAAACGTGAAAGGTTTCGGACGAAAATCACTTGGCTGTCCTACATTTCACGTTTCACCTTTTACCTTTCACGGCAGTTGAGAACGAATGCCCTGCACAACCGCTGACGGTTCTAGCTCTGTGACTGTTGGGAAACCGGCCTCCTCCATCCACTGAATCGCATCTGCCGTCTTGTAACAGCCGCCTTGCTCTGTGTTCACGAGAATATGGACCGCAAATGCGGTGGTCCAGGCCGGACCGGTTCCGGCCTCATTTAAGAATCGGTCCTTGATGACCAACCGGCCACCGGGTGCCAAATGGGTCCAGACTCTCTTCACCAATGCTGCATTCGTCAAAAAGTCTTGATAATGCAAGATGTCGGACATCAGGACGACGTCGTAGGGTCCATTAAGTCCATCTTTGTTAAAGTCTCCTGGAAGCAACGCAATCCTCGCTTCCAAACCAGCCTCTTTCACCGTTCGTTCTGTGAGTCGAAGCGTCGCGGGCAAATCGAACACCGTGGCAGTCAGCTCCGGATAGGCCCGACAAAAGGCAATTGCATTTGTCCCGGCCCCACCTCCCAAATCCAAGAATCGCACCGGCGTACTCAACTGCAGCCGCTTAGCAAGGTCTGGCCCGCTCTGCTGTCCAATCCGATGGAGTACCGCCAGGACGTTGCTGCCTAAATCAGGGTCGGTTTCAAAGACGTGTCGGTCAACCGACCGCTGTCCCGTGCGAATCGTCTGCTCCAGCTTGCCCCAGTTGTCCCATTCTGCATCGTGAAGTAGGAGGAGATGCCCGATATATTGGCCGGAATTGCGAACCAGATGCGTGGCTGCAGCCGTCGAGTTTCCATAGGACTCCCCATCCTTCTCCAATAGTCGCATCGCAACAAGAGCATTCAACAGCAATCCCAGTGTCTGTTCATGGGCGCTGAGACGATCGGCCATATCATGGAGGGTTCTCTGCTTCCCATTCAAAGCGGAAAATACATCCATCCTGACGGCTGTGAGTAGGATTTTGGTCTCCCAGTAGTATCCCAGCTGGAAGATTTCCGCGAGTGAGAGTTCTCGTGACACACCACTCCCTTCAAGCAAATCGCTTTGAAACTCGCCATCCTACCTAGATTGGAAACTGAAAGGCAAGGCGGCTGACTCGTCGCAGTATGCGGCACAAACACAAAGGGCAGCGGATTGCTCCGCTGCCCTTCGATTGCGGGTTATCCCGCTCAAATATGTACGAGCTTACTTGATTTCAGCCTTGAGATTGGCCGTCCCACCATCGGCCACATCGACTTCGAACTCCACTTTCTTGCCCTTGGCGGCGAACGGATGCCAGGCTACTACTTTGTGCTTGCCGGCCGGCACATCCTTGATCTCGAAGGAGCCATCGTCCTTCACCACCGCAAAGTGTGGGCTCGATACCGGGAGGAAGAAGCCCTGCATAAACTCATGCTGGTCGCACTGTAAACGATAGAACCCATCCTTCTCTGCACCACCGCGGAACACCACTGGCTTGTCGAGCTTGTCACCCTTCTTGGCCAAACCAATGTTGAAACCGGTGGCCGAGCTGGTACCCTTCACAACAAAGCTGTGCGGATTATGGAGCACGCCTTGGAGTGATTTTGGGTCATCCGGATCGGCATCGGTGTTCTCAACCTTGAAGGACTTGTTATTCACCACAATCCCAGAGAAAGGCAGAAACTCACAGAACGCTGCCGTCACTTCCGTACCGCTATACCCATCCATGAACGCCTTATCTTCGACGTCAATGACGGCAACCACCGCATGCTTTAGGCCGCCATCCTTACCAACTTCGATGGTCTTCAAGAATCGCTTGTCCCCATCCATCAACGACTTGTTTGGGTTCTGCGGACAGAACTTGGGATTGGGGAACTTCGAGAACAAAAACTCCTTTTGCTCAGACTTTCCAGCAAAGGTCACCTTGCCGGCAATCGTTCCGCCTGCGAACGAAGTGAGAGGCGTCGCGACAAACGCGACGGCTGCCACGCCAAATATGATTGATAATGCACTCTTCATGGGACTGCCTCCTTGTGATTAACGATAAACCATGATTGATCGCGCGCTGTTCCCTACCTGTATCCACCGGCCCGATGAGAGAAAGGTGGGAATAACTTCCTCTCTGGTGTGCTCAATCGACGGCATGCTGGTGAGGCTGTTCTGAGAACGTGTATATATATGAAATCCTACCGTATCCTGTCAATCTGAAACAAGTGGGTGGGAAAGGCCGATCGGCGCGATCTGAAAGCTGAAGTCCGAAGACTGACGGTCGGGGTTCGAAGTTCCAAACACTTCAGCCTTCGCCCCATCTCAACAGTCTAGCCTTTATTCGTCTTCATCAACCCAAGCAACTTCATCGACTCCTGCGCAGCGGTACGAGCTTTGGTCGCGGGATTAAGAAGCTGTCCTGGATCGGCATGGATACCGATATCCGACACACGGCCGCACTGCCGGATCACTTCGTTGAGCGAAGTCACGGCATCGGGCCCATGTGCATCCGACAGTGGAAGGTGTTTGATGATCGCTTTGGCAAAACGCGTGGCCTCTCCGCAATGATGAACGATGGCCTTGGCATCTCCCATACCGCCATGCGCCACCATTTCTTCAACGTTCCTCATCAAACCATCGCCTTGCTCTCGCAGGCTGGCACTGGATGGTTCCACTGCGTATATTTGTCCCCCATCTGGAGAAATGGGAAACCACAGGGCAACAAAGCCCACCAATACAACAACCAGCAAACTTCTGCGCTTCATCATCTGAAATGGATTCACCACTCCTCCTTAACCCACATGGTTCACAAAGACTTCATTGCAAAAAAAATTAACCGAGAATCAGCCTCATGCTGAGGTGACACCTCTAATCGTTGATGGCTTGCACAAACTCCTGCGCGGTGGAGCCCCACGGCTTTAGAGCCGTGGTCCCTCTGGTATCTTCAGCGAAACCCGCCGAGCCTACTCCGCCGAAGTAGCTCAGCTACGAAGGCTGGAAGCATGCCCTCCTTCGCCAAGGCTTCGGCGCGCCGCCCATAGGCTCTGGCCGACGGGGCGGAGGACACCCGCTACGCATTCCTCCACGGCTTGACAGCCATGGCTTCCTGCGTAGGCGGGTGAACTGGGTGCCTTGATCGGCATTCACCATCTCCGGTTTGCCATGATGCGTATACACCTTTTATAGCACATCGGCGTGCGTGACAGGTCTCCAGCGTGATGGCAACCTTTGCAACCAGTACCTTGCGGCTGGCTTAGTCCACAACGGCGATCAGGCATACAACTCCCTGGCTATCGGGATGGAGATCATCGGAGAACCCTAAACCTTGTGCTGATGATGGCCTCGCCTTATAGTGGGCCACTTCTTATTCACGGTGTTCGATCGTCATGCAGGACAGCCACACCACTCGACACAGCAACCGACCTCCCAAACCTCTTCACGCCTTGAGATATATCCTCATGGCCACACTCATGGGTGTTGCGTTTCTGCACCCGGCAACAGCAGCAACGATTGACCCTGTCGAAGCCATTGCCACACTCGCGAGCAACGCTCCCATGCTGACAGTTGCCGAGGGTCCCTTTCTCATGGGCACAGCCCGCACAAGCCACGAACCGTTCAGCTTTGATCTCCAGTACGACGACACTGAGCAACCGCAGCGTCGCGTCTGGCTCAGTCAGTATGACATCGATCGGGACGAAGTAAGCCTGGGAGAGTATCTGCTGTGGCTACGACAGCAACAACACCACATCCCCGAGGAAGTGCAGAAACTTATCGATCATGTCACGACTATTCATGCCATGCAGCCCGAGACACTGACACGTTGGCCGGCACTCTACGTCACCTGGCCTGAGGCTTCTGACTATTGTCGCACACGTGATAAGCGGCTGCCGACGGAAGCCGAGTGGGAGAAAGCCGCGCGGGGGGACAGCGGCAAGCTTTTTCCTTGGGGACAGAAACCTCCCACTTCGGCGTTGGCGATGTTCGGGCAGTATCACGCTCACGAGATTCCCATCGTGGCTTCTGTCGATAGTGGCGAGGAGGGGCGAAGCCCCTACGGCCTGCATCATATGGCGGGAAACGCGGCCGAGTGGGTCGAAGACTGGTTCGGGATCGACTATTATGCGACCATGCCGGATCGCAACCCACAGGGACCTGCTACCGGCCGATACAAGGTGGTGCGCGGAGGATCCTGGAAAAGTGCGCCGGCGTTGCTGCGAACGGCCACCAGAAGCGGGGCATCGCCGGATCGGCGCGCCGCGACCATCGGATTTCGCTGCGCGCGGTCCGCGCAGTAGTAGGCTGCAGGGAAAAGTATATTGCAGACTAAAGTTTCGATAATCCTGCACAGTTGGTCCAACAGCGGCGCAGTTCTGCAGGATGCTCAAAAAGGCCGTCAGCGAGGCCGCAGCGAGCGAGGAGGCGAGGCGTACCCTTGCGGTACGTTGAGTCTCAGAGCGATGCGAGAACAAAGCTGGCGGGCTTTTTCAGCATCCTGCTAGCCTAGGAGGACTCATTGATCTGGACATACCTGCTCATAGCAATTGTGACGAGCCTCAGCCTGACAACCCACGCTCCCCTCGCCGCTGCATCGGACGATGACATACGCGCGTGGAAAGTCTATACGAATGCCCGCTTCGGCTTTTCCGTCCGTTACCCAGAAAACTGGCGGCTTGGCAATCCGATATCAGACGGGGTCGGCGTCACGCTCCACCCGCCGATCGACAACAGCCTTGTGGCGTTATCCGGCCACATGAATGTCTTGGAGGGCAAGAGCCAGGACGGACGACAAACACTCGATGAATTTGCCGTGGCCCATCGCCGCATTATCACAGAAATCTACGGCAAGAAAACGATCACGGTGACGTGGCGGAAGGATCAGGAGATGTCGCTGGCCGGGTTTCCCGCGAAACGATTGACCTTCACCTATTCGGATGACAAGCAGAGCAAGATGATCGAACACCACATCTTTTCCCTCGGCCGCAACGAGGGTCGCGGGGTACGAATCAAAGTACCTCTCTCGGCAGAAGAACAGGTGCTTCCACTGGTCACCAGAATGTTGGAGACCTATCAGCCGGGGCGAGACCAGAATGCTGTCAGCCCACTTGTGCCGAAACCTTGAAGGTTGAGGCTCAGGTTGAGATGGGTCAAATCGGATCGCTGCTCAACCTTGACCTCAGCCTTCCTTGTCTATGCCCCGTTGTCTTTCATGGCCGCGAGATGCCTCACCGCCTCCCTGACCGCCGCACGGGCTTTGGCGGCAGGATTCAAGCTGGCTCCAGGATCGACCTTGTCCCCCATTGCAGCCACTCGCTGACACTGCTTGATGGCTTCCTGTAAATGAGGCACGGCCTCCTTGCCATGCTCATCGGTGAGCGGTAACGATTTGAGAATCACGCCCGCATGTTTCGCCACTTCACCGCAGTGATGCACGATGGCCTTCCCATCACCCATCCCTCCGTGCATGACCATGTCTTCGGCATCTCGCAGCATCGCCTTCCCGCGATCCTGAATATCCCTCGGCGACTCCGCATGAGCGAAGGACATCGCAACTGAGAAAAACAGTGCGACGATACTGAGGGCTTGAACGGCTCTATTTTTTACCATGAGTCTTCGGTCATTTCGCGTCGAATTGGACATCGAACGTGGCGGTACCGTTCGGCTCGACCGTCAATTCCCGTTCCTGAACACCCAGAATCGGATGCCAGGCCTTCACGCGGTAGGCACCGGGAGGAAGGTCACCGATGGAAAATGCGCCGGCCGCGTCCGTCACGGCATAATAGGGATTGTCGATCGCATACCCCCAATTCTGCATGTAGGGATGCACACCGCACTGCATCGTGAAGACTCTACGCCCCTTCACTAAATGTACGATATCGGTGGTCCCGGTCGCTTTCAGCGAAGGCCGATGCAGGACAATATCGACCCCGGCCTGGTCGTAGGCATAGCCCTGAATATCGTGCGACACAGGGTCCTGATTGGTCACAGTCAGTTGGCGCTTGTCGCTCACGACGGTGACGAAGGGAAGAAACTGGCACACGTTGGCTTCGACCTGGGCATCCGTGAAGGTAAACGGCTTCCCGCTCTGTATCCCTTCCACAACCACCACCACATCCTTGAGTCCGCGATCCCTTCCAACAGTGACTTCCTTCAGGAATCGACGTCCATTTCCGTCCGAGAGGGCGCCGCAAAAGACGGGGTCCGGGTATCGACGCAACTCGAATTCCTTGGGCTCCGGTGCAGTCCCTTTAAACGTCACCGTGCCCCGCAACACCGCCCCACCCGTCACGACCACTGTGTCATACGCGCTCGCCGGCCAAAGGACTCCGAGCCCCATACTGACTTGCACAACCGCGCCAAGACACAGGGCCGTCACGATCGACCGTTTCACTGATACTCCCTCCTCACGTGTTGCGCCGTTACTGTTGTATCTCTGCGGGCGGATTGGCCCAATCCAAACGTCGCGGGAGTTCGAATAAGAACGAAGATTGCTTCGTGAAGATCAACCGTTGAAACTCCTCGGACCAGTTCCCCTCTTTACTGACCGTCTTTACGGGAAACCGCTGCACCTTGGTCACCCACTGATAGTAGTGCCGCTCGCCTCCATTTTCCGAAACCGTCACTTCGAACAGTTCCGTGGGATAGCCATTCAATGTCTGCTCACCGACGAGTTCTCGCGAAAGTTCCCCCTCCATCGTCTCGCTCACTGCCAATTGATGGTCTCTCGCTATTGGGACCTCGAGATACTGCCGACGCTTGGACAAAATGAGCCAGGAGCTCTGGCGGTCCATCCGCACAATGATGATACTGGCATCCCCTTGCGGTCGAGCGAACTCGAACCGCCAGCGATCATCCGTGGCATTGACATGAGCCGTCACCACGGACTTCCCGCTCTTCACAATTCGCTCAGCGGAGAAATCGAGCGCGGTTGCGTCATCAGCTATGACGGCGAGTGCGAATGATACCAGCCATCCCAGGCACCGCTGAGACTTTTCTTTATGCCCTCTCTTTCCCATGTGGTGGTTCTACCGCACGGTCGAGCCTCCATTCAAGACACGTTCCCATGCCCTCTACAAAAAGGAACGGGGGAATCCGAACGTCACTCTGTCGGATTCCCCCGCGCGGCTTCCTTAGTCTACCCTAACCTAGTTGGCCTTCATGGATACCGGCATGGATTGCGCCGGGACCTGTTCCTCGGCCTGCTGTGTAGCCGGCGCCTGCCCGCTCAACGGCAAGATCGCACGACTGTTGCGGTCGAGCACCGTCAGCGTTCCCCACTGACCAGCATCCAAATATCCTGGCCTCTGGTTCAGCCATAGATAGCTGCCCGGAATCCCGTTTGGACCTCCGGCCCCACCATGCAACCAGGCATTGATCACCTCGGTGCCGCCGAACTCCATGGTGCTCACGAGATCCGCTCCGCTCATGTAGGGCTCATGCTTCCATTCATGGCCCGATACGCTGAACAGCTGTATCTGTTCACTAAAGGCACCCAGCACATGAATCACGACCGGGTCGCCTACGTGCGCTGCAATGCTCGGGGTCACCGGCTGATCGCCCGCCTTGACGCAGACGAGGACTTCGCTGTACGCACAGCCTTTTTCAATCCGGTAATCGGTCGGCTCTGACCGGTAGTTCACCGCCGTCACGCCGGCTACTTTTTGGATGTAGGGCATGAAGCTGGTGCCGATGATGTTGTCTTCGTCTTGGAATAGAAGGGCGAAGGACCGATAGTTCTGTCGAGTCTCGTTGCCCGACAGATTCCGATCCACAATCACATCCGCGCGCCAGGAACTCTTCTGAGCCAGGTCTTCCCCGGTCACCGAATCGCGATACTGCGATCCCCTCGGGCCGATGATGATCGCTCCGAAAAGCCCGTTCCGAGGATTCTCAATCACATTCCCCCAATCCTGAATCAGGGCAGCGTTCTCCCCAAACTCCGGATGGGCGAAGAACGTGTACGTCCGGCTCTGCCCCGGCGCCACTGTCTGGTCGCCTGGATTGTTCCCTGCGTTGATCCCCATCGACTCCTTGGGATCGAATGCCACATGGTCCACGTGGAACCCGGCCCGATCCTTGGCCATCTCGTTCCTGAGATTCACCTTGATGCAATCGCCCACGTTCACATGCAGAGTCAACGGACTCGGTTCAATGCTCCCCGCGGCAACCTTGATCTTCTCGCCTTCGAGCACGTACATCTTGCCGGTCTCGTTGCCCAGCACCATCTTTCGCTCCATGTCCACTTCCATCACGCCGGGCGTTCCCTTGTTGTAGCGAATCGCCTTGTCGATGGCTGCCACGTTGAACGTTTTCACCGGCGCCTCGGCCGGACAGACAGACTTGGCCGACTGCGGAATCTCTCCTCGGCCCGGCAGTGGCTTTAGTGTCGCATCCGCTTTGTCCAGCACCCGGAAGAGGCCCCAACTGCCTTCCGCAAAGTGCGACGCGCGACCGCTGTAGTACGGGTAGTCGCCCGCCATCTGTTGCGGTCCTCCTGCGGCCGGAATGGCCGCATCGTACCGCTCTCCGATCACTACGTGCAGCGAACTCCTGGGAATGGAATTCTTGCTATACCGTTCCATCGGGAACCAGTGACCACTGATGTGCCAGGAGTGCACTTCGTTCGCCGATCCTTCGATTAACCGGACCACGATCGGATCGCCCAAATATGCCCGCAACATCGGGGTTTCGGGATCGCCGTGGATCAGACTGCTGAAGAGCTGAGACGGATCTGGATTGTTCGCCAGCCGCACAGACAAAGGCTCTACACGCATGTTGTAGCCGCCGCCCGTCGTCGCTTCACCACCGTTCAAAAACTTCAACGGCGACATGTTGAGTTTGGCTGGATAGACCGCAGACGGAGTGCCGTCCACTGAAACAGCCCCGACCCTCGCCTGTGGATTATCGGTCGTGATGAGTTCAGAGGTCCGGGGATTGGAATCCATAACCTGGGTCACGATTTCACGGAAAGAGCCCCGGATATGCGCGGACACAGGTTCGAGGGTGTGAATATCGGCCACCGGCCCGCTGCGCACTTCTCTGCCGGTCACCGGGTCATGATAGGTAGAGCGAGGCGGTTCGGCGATGAACGTGGAGTAGAAACCATGGCCCCACCCGTCCAATCCAAACACATGGTCGTGCCAGAAGGTGGTGCCGAAATCGGCGTCCACATACCATCGCTCGCGGATCCACTCCACCGACACGATTTCGCCCTTCTTATGGCTATGCATCAGCGGCCGCTCGAACGTGATCGTATTGCCTTCGATCTTGCTGATGCGGGCCGATTCGAATGCACCCACTTCGTCCATGCCTACGCCCAACTCGGTCTTGACATGATAACGTGAGGCATCCTTCACTTTGATACTGGTCGCCCCCTTGGCCGCATCGGCCTCCATCGTCGTGTTCATCGGCACGGGCATGCCCTTGCCGGGATGCTCGTCCTTCAGAATGGTGAACGGCCGCAACGACATCTCGTACGAGAAGCCGATGATTGGGCCGTCAGACGCCTGCGTGTCGAACTGGAACATATGCGGATGCAGATTCGTCTTGCTGGAGAACCCTTGCCGCACATCGTCTTTCAACTCGCTCTTGTACACGACGTCGATGCAATCCTGCACGTTGCCGCGGATGACCAGAGGCATCTGCTTGGCGGGATTCTTCCGAACTTCCTGCTCTTCTTCATGCAGCACGTAGAGCAATCCACCTGGATCCACAATCGCCGGCGTCTTGGCCGTCGCTTTTTTGAGCGTGATCGGCAACGCGATTGCGTGGATATTGAAGTACTTCTGCGGCGCCCCTTCCGGGCACAGACTCCAGGGCCCTTGCTCGCCTGGTTTCGGCGGCTCAGTGGAGTTGCTACCGTCGTCACGGCGATGGATCGGCTCCAGCCATGGCGCACCACTGTGGCTCGGAGAGAACGGCACGCGCCGGCCCAGGTGCGGCCGTAACCACGGCCAGGCGATCTTGCCGGATTGCGGATCGAAGAGAATCTCCTGCCGCTTACCGGGTGTCGCCGACTTGTAGTTGACCCATTCATACGTCGTCTCGGGTTCGCTGAGCGCCTTGCGACCATCCCACGCCCAGTCATTGACGGTCGAGTCGTAGGCCAAGGTCTGCTCTTTCTCGCTGTTCTTCTTGCCCGGCTTGCCTTGCGGCGTGAGCATCATCTCCACCCAATCCTTGATGGAAACCTTCACCGGATCGGATTTCCAATCGGTCTTGTCCTGGGTGATCTCGTACTTCTTGCCGCCGTACCAGTCCACCGTGGTGCCGACAAGCATGTCCGACGGAGTCCCCGTCTTGATCTTGCCGACACGATCCGGCAGTTCGACCAGCGGCTTCATCACATCGGTCTGGGAACCAGCTGCTTGCAACGTGTTGTACACACGCCAGAACCCCCACATGCCCGTCACATAATGCTGCGGGATGTGGCAATGGAACACGAACTCACCGGCAAGAGCCTGCAGGCCCCCCGATCCACCCTCAATCACCTGATCGTAAACCTCTGTCGGCCCGATGGATTGCACGTCCAAGCGGTCTGAGGGATCGCTGATCGCAGGAAATTTCACCGGCCCGTTCTTCGACAAGGCAAAGTCCAGGTTGCTGTTCCCTGGCTGGCGTGCCCAGCGAATTGAGCCGCCATGGAGGTGGTGCGAGTGTACGATTTCCGACCCGCCCGCCATCCGGAACTTGGCTGGATCGCCGAGATAGGATCGAGGAACGGTTGTGGCCGGATCGCCAAACGTATAAGACCCATAGGCCATAGACTCATCGCCATAGAAGCCCATGTGGGCCTGAAGCTCAATACGCGTGCCATGCGGTTCACTGCGGTAATTTAGCAACCGCGCGCCAGGCCGATAGGAATCGGTATGTGGATCGCGCTGGGGCAACATTTCGCCTTTCTTATTCAAGAGGCGGAACGCTTCGTCGCCGGCCTCATGATAGAAAATCGCAAATTCTCGGAAATCTGCTCCCTTTGGATCTTCGATCATCGCCTCCCAACCGCTCGCCATCGGCTTGCCGTCGAAGGGGCTGAGATAGCGTGAGCCACGCGGTTCCACGACAAGCATGCCGATCAAACCCTGGTTGAACTGTTCGCGCGATGCATGCGACCGGAAAAATCGCGCACCCTCCTGAGTATCCGGATTGATATACCACTCGAACGCCTGCTGCCCGCCTGGTGCAATCGTACCGTCTGGATTTGAGGGGGTTGCGGGCTTGCCGTTAGACGCCACCACCATGGATGAACCGTTAATAACCAGGTTCGTCGGCTCATCTGTGATTTCGTTGTGGAGTGTGAGCTTGAGACAATCGCCCTGGTTGGCACGGATCACGAGCGGCTGAATGGCATCGCCCTGCAACCCGTTTGACACGGCGCCGGGATCATTCTCCTTCTCCCGCGCTTCTTTGTTCGCGACTTCTTCGCCGCGGACCTTCTCAACGTTCTCTTTCAGCACATACATGTAACCGGGGAAGTAGTCGAGAAACCGGCTCAGCGTGATTTCGACGTTGATCGCCGAAACGTGATACTCCTTCATCGGCGCATTCGCCGGGCAACGCTGCCCGGCACTGACGGCGATTTTTGTCGGATCCTCCGCTACCAGCAGAACACCCTGCTGCAGCATGTGACTGTTCGCGCCGGTGCTATATCCACCTTTCTGGCCGATAGCTTCCTGCTGGCGCTTCACCTCCTCCATCATGCGGTCGTGCAGGATCGCTCCGCCTTCGCGATAGATGACCTTCTCCGTCGATGCCTGCCCTTCCTCGCCTTGGTGGTTGTGCTGGTCTGCTGCCAGCCCCATCGGAGCTGTCAGCAGGCTGCTGACGAACAGCGCAACCGGCAGACTTGCTGCCACGCGATACGCCCGGCAGCTGCGTGAACTCAATACCCTTTTCATGCCTCGGCCTCCTTCTTCCACCGCTATCCCTCTTTCGAACAGCGGGCTGAGTTTTATCCTGCTCCTCTAGGATCACCCATCGTTTGTAGCCGGCCTCTACCGCTTCCAGAGGATATTCCTCGCCCCAACAAGAACAATAAGGGCTGGTGAAGGATTCCTCCTTGCGGAGGAGAGGGTCATTCGGAGGCCGGTCCTAATCACCCAGACCTTCACCAGCTCTATTACAGATGCGCAACTTATGTGCCTAGATGCAGACAGAGGCAGGAATGACCCACCGAATCCGCTCCAGTCTTCATGATTCGCACTTCACAGTAGCGGGAACTTGATATGTCTGGATTGGTCAAACTTCCACAAAACTAGACAGTCATGAGAAGGCAGAATTCACCGCCGCTGCAATTTCAATCACATAGACCGTCTAATTCATTGGACGCCTGCGTTGAAGATCTGGGGCATATCGGGACAGAGATGGGCAATCAATGTGGCACAATCGGGAAGATACCGGGAGACCATTGGGCTTTGGCTGAAGGGTGGTCATCCAAAATGGATACTGTGGCGTTTGACCATCTGTCCGCCTTGACGGGAGTCGATATGTACAGCAAGGAGGCGGAGCAGCGGGACACTTAAAGACGGTCTCTGGGGGTAACAGTGGGTCGTTTTCTGCACGCCGCGTTATCGAAGGCAGGAAAGTTGCGATGATTTTTCGTCACAAACTCTCGTGAATACTAGCAGTGTGTTGACAAACGAGATGGCGCCACCAGAAACGACACCCAGCCTGAGGTCACTGACGGAAGCTGAATGGCCTGCAGGCTGTTCAGCCTGCTAGGGATTATATCGGCCTTTGGGCGGCAGTGGGATAGATGTCAGACCCTTGTAGAGACGGTGAAACTCTTCGGTCGTAAGAGCTTCATTCTGTAATTGGGCAAGAGTGGCCTGATCGATAGCGTACTCAACCGTGTCGTCATAGTTCGATGAGGCGATCGTCACGAATCGTGGAGGGAACAGTCTCTCAGGAAGCAGTATCCCCACACCAAGGTTGTATTTGAGTGCCAACCGGATCGCTTCTCGTGCCTTATCAGCTGGAACGTCTCGGCCCAGACCGATATTTTGCGGAGGCTGCCCCTGCCTAAAAAACTGAAAATGGACGTTGGGCATCCCTGCTTGGACAAACTCTTCCGTCACTGCGGCAATCTGATTTTTGTACTCCTTTGCCAGCACGACTTCGACGCGGCTAACCGGAGGTATCGCTACAACTTCAGCAGCAACGGCATGCACACCCATCACGCCCGCACACAGGGCCATCATCACCACATGAAGAAACCGAGAACACCCCATGGCTATTTCGCCTCAAAACTAAATCCTAATGAGGAAGTTCCATTGGCCGCCACTGTCACGTCTTGCACTTTCTCTCCAAGAGTCGGATGCCACGCCTTGATCCGATACCTCCCGGCCGGAAGATCCTTGATCGTAAAAGCGCCCTCGAAACCGGTGATCGCGTAATACGGATTTTTGACGGCGAGCCCGTGTCCTTGCATGAATGGATGCATGCCGCATTGCATGGTGACGTCGCGGCGGCTCCCCGTAAATTTAATGACATCGCTCGTCCCAGACTTGGTCAACGCCGGCCGATGGAACATAATAAACACATGCTCATTGTCTCGTTCATAGATTTGCAAATCATGCGAAACCGGATCCAGATTTTTCACAGCCAGGGGATGGTTCTCCCGCATGACCGACACAAACGGGACGAATTGACAGATATTCGCCTCCAAATTTGTTTCAGCAAACTCGAAGGGTTTCCCTTTTTCAATGCCTTCAACTGTCACAATGACATCTTTCAAACCTTGCTGCGCTCCAACGGAGACCTCTCGAAGCAACCGATACCCAGACCCATCGGATATTGCCCCGCAATAGACTGGATCATAATATCGGCGAAGCTCAAACGGCGTGGGAGGCGGAAGTTCTCCGGAAAACTGCACGGTCCCCATGACCGTACCACCGTCTGATACCGTCATTTCCTCGTAAGCCCACGCGGCGATCGGAGTGCTGAACAATAGGCACAGCACGATCGAGCGACAGATAGAAACCACAACACGCCGACCTTGTAAAGTCATGATCATTACCATTACCGTCAATAAAAACAAAATACATGGGGGGAGTATAAATACTCCCCCCATGGTCAAGGGCGATCATAACCGCCCCTCACTCGTTCCGCCAGATCCTCCCTACGTGAAGAAGCCGACGCTCTCGTTGTGCTTACCGTCCAACCGTCGATGTACGAGACACGGCCCCGCCATTCTCAAACTCTGCCGTCTTTGTCGGCGGTACCTGTGGCATCAACGGAAGAATCCGTGAATCGTCAATCGGCAGGACCTTGAAGAGGCCCCATTGTCCTGCGCTGGCAAATGCCGGACGTTGGTTTTTCCACATATAGTCGCCGACGATCTTATTCGGACCGCCTGCGCCTCCCGTAAGATACGCATTAATCACTTCAGACCCACCGAACTCCATGGTGCTGACCTGGTCGGCGCCCTGCGAATACGGCTCATGCGGCCATTCATGGCCATCGACGGTGAACAACTGAACCTGTTCACTGAACGCGCCGAGCACATGGATAGCCACTGGATCTCCGACATGTGCCTGTAACAGTGGTGTCGCAGGACCAGCAGCCCCGGCTTTAACACAGCTGAAGAGCTCCGACACATCACAGCCCTTTTCCATCCGCCAGGCAGTCGGTTCCGACTGATAATTCACGGCCGTGATGCCGGCCACCTGTTGGATGTAGGGCATGAAGCTCACGCCCACAATGTTATCTTCGTCTTGGAACATCAATGAGAAGGAACGGTAGTTCTTCCGATTCTCGTTCCCGGGAATCGTCCGATCCACGAGCACATCGGCACGCCAGCTGCTCTTCATCGCCAGATCGGCGCCCG
>Ga0163152_10002807_pt1 | contig 23842 bp, 20 predicted proteins | sample OliLakLV19MP8IB2_FD_148635 | JGI IMG/M metagenome (GOLD analysis project Ga0163152, IMG submission 148635) | Freshwater microbial mat bacterial communities from Lake Vanda, McMurdo Dry Valleys, Antarctica - Oligotrophic Lake LV.19.MP8.IB-2 | ecosystem: Environmental > Aquatic > Freshwater >...
TGATCGAATCCAATTGCAATTGCTCCTCCAAGCGTTGACGGGTCCATTCGCGGCCCTCCGCAAGCACCTGCTGTTCTCGTTGACGCAAAGCATTCATTTCGGCGCCCTCCGGGCCAGAGCGTAAAGATAGACATCCTTGATCGGCACCTGGCAGATATGATCCCGATCCTGGCGGCTGCGTCCCTGGGTTTGACCGACCCATTCCCAATTGGCCGCCCGATAACAACTGCCGCGAAATCGATCTCGCTCCACGAAAGTCTCCAGCCAATCCAGACCGTGTCCGTACTTGGCCAGCCAGTCCGCGCTGATTCTTCGCGCCACCAAACCCAACAGGTGGCTGGCCAAATGCGCCACTCGCACCCAGGGCAAAATGAGGAATCGAGTGTTGTTGGCCACCTGGCAGAGTTGCTCCCGCCGTTGCTCCGGGCTCCACTTGAGTCTTCCATCACGCGGAGCGCATTTCCATGCCGCAGCTCCAAAGAGCAGGCAACCCACATCTCGACCCTCCCGATCCACGGCCAGATATCCCAAGTTTTCTCCTACGATGCGCAGTCCCAGGTAATGATACTGAGCCAGGTAAAATCTCCATCGATTGGCCCTATCGCTTCCTGGGATTATCGGCTCCACTCGCACCGGCAACAATTGGCTCAAAGACCCGCCCCACTCCGCAGGTTCCCGCCACTCGGGCCACTTCGGTTCCAATCTGGGGAGGCGTCGCTGATGCACTTGCAAGGCCGGAAGCGTCAATCGGCCCTGGGCCTCCAGTTTAAGTAGAAAACTTCGCGCCGCAAAATCCTTCAACCGTCCCTTCAGATCCCGCCACTCCCAAAGCTGGCATAGTTCTCGCGCAATTCGCTTGCGACTCCACTGCCAATTCTCTTGAATCCACCGCCGCAGCCAGTCTAGCTCCTCGGTTCCGACGAAAACTTTCAAGCTGCTGGAAGAAGGGACCATAGGTAACAGTAGTTTTGGCGCAACGACCCTGCTCTTTTCACCCGCTCGGGTAACACTCACTTTTGGCGCACGGCGGTAGGTCGCGTAGGTAGGACGCGTCTTTTCATTTTGGTAAGTTGCCCCTACGAGTTGTTTCAGGCGATGATTCGGGGCGGTGGTGCTTTGACAAATTTGGTTTCTCTCAAGTAAATCGGTTCCAGCTCCAAATGGAGAGCCGGATTCACGGCGAGTTCCGCCAACACGTTTCCGGCGGGAAAAACGGGTTGAACCCAGGGAAATGTCCGAGAGAGCCCCGGCCCAAAAACAGCCATGTCCGACTCCTCCAGACCGTTGAACTCAACTTTCGAAATCAGCCTGGCCGCCTGAACTTCCTTGACCGCACCTTCGCTCAATAGAAAGCTGCTTTGATAATATTCCCCTCCATGGGCGTCCACCACCAGCGTGACCAAACCTTTGCCCCCTTTTTTCAGGAGCACATGAGCCATGTTCACCATGCTGCCAACTCCGACGAGCGAGATGGGTGCAGCCGCCTGCCAACCTCGGGCAATAGACAAGGCGATACGGATGCCGGTGTAAGAGCCGGGCCCCAATCCCAGGGCCAGACATTCCAGCTCATCTTTTTTCGTTCCTGTTTTCTCGAGAATCTCCGTGACCATGGAAAAGGCGGGAACCGGACCCTCACCTTCGTGCATGATTTCAACAAGATTTGCGGTCCCGGTATCGTGGAGGGCCACCGACCTTTGCGCGGATGAAAATTCAAAAGCCAAAATCTTCATAAACAATCAGGCGTTCGGTTTCGGATGGCTGGCTGAATTTCGCATGCCGGAGTTTGATGGAGGGAAAAATCTCGAGCACATCTGAAACAGCCCCGAGCCGGTTGATCCACTCCACGACAACCCGGCCACCTGGTTGGAGGATGATTTGATCAAGGCCGGTGGAAAAAATTTCAGCCGGCAAATTGAGCCGGTACAGGTCGAGATGATACAGTCTGATACCCGGACTTTGGTATTCATTGAGCAGCGCAAACGTGGGGGAATGGACGCGGCCAAAAAAACCGAGTCCACGGGCGAAACCACGGGTCAGCGCCGTTTTTCCCGACCCTAGATCCCCTTCGAGCCCGACGATGAGGCCTTCGGGCGCAATCCGAGCCCATTCCGCGCCGAGAGATTCGGTCATTTCAGGGCTTTTGGAAATGAACGTAGCCATTGGCATTGATGGTTTTCACTCCGTGCTGGTCGCAGATTCTTAATCCGGGGTTTTCCTCGATCCGTCCGATGCAACTCAGACGCAAACCTGGAAAAGCAATCTTCCAACCATCCAAAACCGTGACGGCATCCCTGGCCGGCACGGTGAAAAGCAGTTCAAAATCTTCCCCGTCCGTCAGGGCGGACAATACCAGCGGCTTCGAATCACCGGTGTTGCGCCGGTTTGTTTTCAACACTCTGCTGATGGGGATGGCTCCGGAAAAAATGACCGCTCCCTTGCCGCTGGATTCCAGGATGCGCTTGAGATCTCCAGCTAGGCCATCGCTCAGGTCAATCATGCAATGAATGTCACACTTGGCCGTCAACCAGCCGGCTTCTTTTAGGCGGGGTTCGAACTCCAGATGTTTTCCAAAAATGGAGCCGCCCAGTTCTCCCGAAACAAAGATCGCATCACCTGTTTGAGCTCCCTTGCGATAGACCACACGAGCCCGATCCACGGTGCCGATCAAAGCAACAGAAATGAGCAGGCCGCCGGGGTTTCGCGTCGTTTCACCTCCAGCAATAGCAACGTTCCATGTGCGAGCAAGCTGGTTCAAACCCCGATAAATTTTTTCGATCCGTCCTGGATCAAACCCGTCCGGCAACCCGAGGGTGATCAACGCCGTGCCGGGCTCTCCGCCCATGGCAGCGATGTCGCTCAGGCATCTGGCCAGGGCTTTGTAACCAATTTTTTCCGGATCAGTATCTGCGGTGAAATGGACCCCCTCGACCACTGCATCAGTTTTGAACAACAAAAATCGTCCGGGCAATCCGAGGTCGAGAACGGCACAGTCGTCCCCTTCCCCGCAGACAACCGTGTCGTTTCCGGGTAGGTTCGAGGTCAAAAGGCTGATCAACTGCAATTCGTTCATCGGCTCCACTCTGAAACAAAGCGGGAAAGGCTTTTGTAGTTGAGCAGCATCAGGAAATTCACGCCGTTAAAGACTGCGTGCGTGATGATTGGTGCCAGAAGATTCTGGGTTCGTTCATAAATGATGCACATGACAAACGCCAGAAAGGTCAGGGGCACCAACGCCATCAAGTTCTGGTGGGTAATGGCAAAAAGCACCGAGGTCAGGAGAACCGCGAGCGGCGGATAGATGTATCGTTTCAGCGTCGGGTACAGAATCCCTCGAAACAGCAACTCCTCCGCGAGTGGAGCCAGAAAAACTGCCACCAACAAAAAATACCACTGATGCGCCTGGCTGACGCCATCAAGCAATTTTTGAATCACCACCTGGGGACCCGGCTGGAGATGAAGCCCGGGGAAACGACCGGCCAGCCGCTCCAGGAAAAACCCTGAAATATTTTGCAGTTGAGCCGCCACCGGAACGGCCAGCAACCCGGCTAAAACTCCAAAAAAAATCGCCTTACCAACATTTGAGCGGAAACCAAAACAGGCATCCCAATCGAGGTTCTGGCTCCGGACAAAAAAACCGATCCACAAAAGGCTCGCCGCTTGGAAACAAAGCGCGCCGAGAATCATCATCACCAGTTGTTTGTCGCCCAGGGGATAACGTTCGGACAATTGCTGGACCACGGTCTGGAGGATGGCACCGAGAAAAAAGGTGGTGAATATGCCGAGCCCCAGCCTGGCCACGGCGACACCCGGCCATGGCCGGTCAGCAAGCATGAAGTTTTTTTGATTCATCGTAACACTGTCCCACCGGCCAACTGGTTGGTCCGCATGAAATTGCCTGAACATCCCCGGGCCGAACCTTCAATTCGTGAATTGAAAACTGTTTCCAATGCGACGAAGAATATCAAACTTTAATATTTGGAGTTCCGCCCGGTCGGAACTAGTTTTTTAAAAGCAACGGCGCGCCCGCAGCGGAGCGCTCCACCCGATTTAATGCCAAGCCTCATCGTAAACTCATTTCTCCTGACAGCGTCCGCCGCCATGCTGGCAGCAGCCGCAGGTTGCTCCCGAAACTTGGAAAAAACAAATCAAAGGTCCAACACTGTGTCGTCTCAACCTGCCCATCCCGCAAGTCACCCGGCCCACACAAACCGTCTCGCCGGTGAAAAGTCCCCCTACCTCCAACAACATAAGCATAATCCGGTGGATTGGTTTCCCTGGGGCTCCGAGGCTTTCGATAAGGCCCGCAAGGAAAACAAACCGATCTTTCTTTCGATCGGTTATTCCACCTGCCATTGGTGCCATGTCATGGAGCGGGAATCGTTCGAGGACGAAACCGTGGCCCGTTTTTTGAATGATCATTTCGTCAGCATCAAGGTGGACCGCGAGGAGCGCCCGGATGTGGACAAGATTTACATGACTGCGGTCCAAGCCATTTCAGGTCAAGGCGGATGGCCCCTGAATATTTTTCTCACAACGGACCTGCGTCCGTTTTATGGCGGGACCTATTACCCTCCTGAAAACAAATACGGCCGCCCCAGTTTCCTCCAGGTTCTCCAGCACATCTCTGAACTCTGGAACAAGAGGGGCAAGGATGTTGCCGAGTCAGCCCTTGACCTGACGCAGCGGCTCAAGGAATTCGTGGACCAGGCACCCGGAAATCCCGGAAATACCTCCGCACTGAATCGCTCGGTGCTTCAAAATGCCGCAACCCAATTCAAGGCCGAGTATGATTCTAAAAACGGCGGATTTGGCGGGGCGCCAAAATTTCCACGACCTTCCCAGCCGATTTTTTTACTCAGATATGGGGTCAAATTCAACGATCAGGAAGCGATCAATATGGTGCTTCATACCTGCGACAAAATGGCTGCGGGAGGCATGTATGACCAGCTCGGCGGCGGTTTTGCTCGTTATAGCACGGACGCAGGCTGGCTGGTGCCGCATTTCGAAAAAATGCTCTACGACAACGCCCAGTTGATCCATCTCTACCTCGACGCCTACCTGATCAGCGGCCAGGAAAAGTTCGCCGGAATTGCCAGGGACATCATCCGGTATGTCCTGCGCGACATGACCCATCCTTCGGGCGGATTCTATTCGGCGGAGGACGCCGACAGCGAAGGCAAGGAAGGCAAATTTTATTGCTGGAGCCGGCGGGAACTTCTGGAACTCCTCTCAGCGTCGGAATTTGAACTGGTCACCCGTTATTACGGCGTCACGGAAAAGGGAAACTTTGTCGATCACAGCGATCCCGAGCCGCTGCTGAACCAGAATATTCTGAGTGTGGTGGACCCGAAATTACAACCGGGCGAGGAGAATGTTCTGAACTCCGCGCGAAACAAGATGTTTTCTGCGCGCAGCAAGAGGGTGAGACCGCATCTGGACGACAAAGTTCTGGCGTCGTGGAACGGGCTGATGCTCGGGGCCATCGCCAGGGCCTACGGAACGCTGGGAGATGCGGAGTTTCTAGCGGCGGCCGAGAAAAATCACGCTTTCATCTCCAAAACTTTGTGGGATCCGCAATCCACAACACTTTTTCACCGATGGCGCCAGGGAGAGCGGGATTCGGTGCAGTTATTGACGGCTTACGCTTGTTATCTTGAGGGCGTTCTTCATTTATACGAGGTGACGCTCGATCCCGAACAACTTCAGTTTGCGATCAACTTGGCGACATCGATGATTCAAAAATTCGAGGACAAGATTGCGGGCGGATTTTTTCAAAGCGCCGGCTCCGACGATTTGATTCTAAAAATCAAGGACGACTACGACGGGGCCGAACAATCGGGCAATTCAGTGGCCGTCTCAGCCCTTTTGAGATTGGCGGCGATCACTGAACGAAAAGAATTTAAAGAATCCGCAGAACGAACTTTGCAGTTTTTCAGTGCTCGCATGGAAAAAATCCCACAGGCAGTTCCCAATTTCATTCTTGGTTTGGATTATCTCCTGGAGGAACCGCGGAGAGCGGTTTTGGTTAAGGGTTCAAACCCCGAGGAGAACAGGCGTCTGATTCATTCGATCCATTCAGTTTTTCAACCCAACAAGGTGGTTTTGAGCACAACAGGCCCGGTGGAACCGTTCGCCTTGACCCTTCCAAAAAGCCCAGCTCCGAGAGCTTATATCTGCACCGGCACCGCCTGCATGCCGCCAACCGCCGATTTGAAACAAATCCAGCAATTGATGAAACCTTCGACGCGTTGATTGGAAATAGTGACCACAACCTGGGCTCCAGTCTGGGAAATATTTCCCAAGGACAAAACACGCAATCTGACCACATATTGCAACATCCTGTTCTACAACCACTTCACATAAACCTGAGGCGGACCATGAGTGGCTCACAGTTTGCTAAACTGCATTGAGTCCACTTTTGCAACGCGGTGTTTGAATTACAGAGGAATCCTATGATCCACATTTTTAAATTTCTGACCGTCGCGATGGCGATTGCCATGGCTATGATCGGTCTCCATCCTTCCAGCGCCCAAGGTGCCGAGGGACCGGTGATCACGTTTATCGATGTCCGCGGCTCCAACGTGATTGTGCGGATCGATGTACCCCCGGGGATCAAAAAAGTCACCCTTGAGGGCCGCCAGAATCTCAGTTCCAAATCGTGGGAACCAAAAGCTGTGCGATACCTCGAAGGAGCAGGTGAAACACTTTCCATCGAGATCGCCCGGAACGCAGGGTCTGAACTCCTCAGGGTCCGAGCCGAAGAATCTCTCGCCCTTCCGGCATCATTTTTCACCGGTCAAAACCAGTTTATTTCCGGCACCAACAGATCATCCACTCCTCTCGCTCCAGGTACGCAGAACCTTGGAACACTCGAAACTGTACCGGGCGCCACGGATGACCGATCCATTGCTGATCCCAATCGCGAGGTCGTGGAATCAGACATCTGGAAAGTCGCAGGCGACCGGGTTTATTTCTTCAATCAATACAGGGGTCTTCAAGTTCTGGACATATCGAACCCAGACAAAGCTTCAGTGTTGGGAACGATGGAAATGGCCAACTCCAGCCAGCAAATGTATCTGTTCCGCGGAACCAACGTCCTGCTCCTGACCCGTGGCGAATGCAGCATGGAATACGTGCAAAGCGGAGACGAAGACATCATCTGGGTGGTGGATGTGGCAAAAGACACGCCGACTCCTCTCGCTTCAATACCGGTGAAGGGAGACATTCTGGAAAGCCGACTGGTGGGAGACGTTCTGTATCTGGCCTCAACTTTTTATCGGCCGGATGGAACGAATTTTTACACCTACATCGGTTCGGATGGAAAAACCATCACAAACTCCTGGGTGAACTGGGTGCAGGCCACGTATATTACGTCCATTGATTTTGCGGATGCGGCACACCCAACCCTTAGAAGCTCCCTGACACTGCCCGGCTACACCGCCACTATCACCGCCACAGACACTTATCTATTTGTCGCCGAAAACAAAACCGCCACAGGAAACGGAACAATTCTGCATTGTTACGACATTACAGATCCGGAAGGAACCATCACCGAATACGCGACGGTCAACGTCCCGGGCCAGATTCCGGACAAGTTCAAGATCCAATGGGTGGATGGAATTCTCAGCGTGATTTCCGAGGTCTGGGAGGAAGGCACACAGGTCTGGCAGGGAGGCACACATACGAGGCTGATCAATTACCGCCTGCCCGATCCGCGATCTGCGGGACCAGCAGGGGTGACCAAGCTGGGCGAAGTGACGCTCGGAAAAGGGGAGCGGCTTTTTGCCACGCGGTTCGATGGAAACAAAGTTTATGTGGTCACCTTCTTGAGAATTGACCCGCTCTGGATCGTGGACAATTCGGATCCGGCCAAGCCGGTCATCTCGGGCGAACTCGAAGTGCCCGGCTGGTCCACTTACATCTATCCCATGAATGATCGGTTGCTGACACTGGGGGTGGAAACAACCAACGGCTGGCAGGTATCCGTTTCATTGTTCGACGTGGCGAACCCGGCCAAACCTTCTCTTTTGAGCCGGGTCAACCTGGGCCAGAACGGTTCCTACAGCGAGGCCAACCACGATGAAAAAGCGCTGACGATCCTGCCTGAAGCCGGTTTGGTTCTGGTTCCGTTCGAGTCCTGGTCCGGGCAGTCGCAGCACGGTGTTCAATTGATTGATCTTGGCCGAGATAGCCTCACCCGCCGCGGAGTCATCGATGACAATACCCAGATTCGGCGGGCAACGCTGACCAAAGACCGGGTGGTGACGGTTTCAGGCACCAAGTTTTTGAGCGTCGATATTTCCAACCGCGACCTTCCCCAGGTCAAACATTCAGTCAACCTCGCTTGGGCGGTGGACAAGGTGCTTCTGGCCGGGGAATTTTTACTGCAAATTTCCAAGGGAAATTATTGGGGGAACGATCTGAGCACCAGGGTGCTGATTTCTCCCGCAGCACAGCCCGGACTGATTCTAAACGAAGTCACAATCACCAACGGACCTTTCCTGGGAGTCTCTTACCGCAATCATAAACTGTATCTGGCACAAGGCCAGGGTGCGGCTGTCGAATACCAGTATCTTCACGAAACGAACGGCACCAAGGTGGTTTATCACTGGGATAAATATGTGATCAAAACCAACCCGGGATCATTAAATCTGTCCGTGTTCGATGCCTCAAACTTGCCCGCACTTCCACTGGTGGGCCAGACCACTGCTCCCATCCAAAATTCTTTTTATGGCGAACTTGCCGGTCATTGGCCGACACCAGAAACCTTGGTTTTAACCGTAAGCCATTCACAAAATTACTGGATGTATGATTATTTTCCGAACCGATCGTTTGAAGGTGCCTCAGTTAATTTCACTCCCGGTGCCATGGTGGACTTATCCTCCACCCTTTTCCGTGGAGGTTCCTATCCCTGGTTTTGGAGACCCTGGGCCGGCAGCAACCCTCTGTTTTTTACCTTTGACGTGGAAAATCCCCAGCCGGTCTGGAAATCAGAATTCGTGTTAAACAACTCCACCAACGCCACAGAGTTTTTCAATTCCGAAATGCGGGCCGAGAATGGAAAAATCTACCTCAGCCACCTCGACTCTGTCCCATTCCGCTCGATCACAAATATCTACGTTTACACCAATTTTTATGCGATGGGAGGGGACAATTCAAAACCGACCACTATTTTCGTCCAAACAAACTCCTACGTCTATTATGAATACCTGCAGTATTACTACCTGGACGTGGTGGATTTCAACGATCCCCAGTTCCCAACCGCTTTCAAGCCGGTGAGCATTCCCGGCAGGATGATTGGTCTGACTCACAACGGCGCGGTCATCCAGACGCTGCGCAACGATTCGACCAATTCATTGCTGGAGGCGCTGGCCTACGACGGAACATCGGCTTTCCCCCTGGACTCGGCGACTCTGCCTTCATCCTGGATCTCGGCCACGACCCAGCACAAGGATACTCTCTTCCTGTTCACCTCCTGGGACACCAACAACACGTTTGAAGCCTGGACACTGGATGCCACTCTCAAAAAGCAGACCAAGCTCGGCGCTTATCCAATCGATTACAACCCGGGTCAGCTCATCAACCGGGACGGCCTGATTGGATTTGCTTCAAACTCCCTTCATCTTTTCGATGGCAACAAACCGGAGAACCTCAGCCCTTTGTTAAAAGTGCCGTTCAGTTATTGCCTGGGGCTCAACCTTCAGGAATCAGACGGTGCCATCAACCGGGGCCTCTGGATTCCCCGAAACTCCTACTCTGTTCTGGTTTACCCCATCGCCCAGCCATAACCATTTTTCATCATGAAAATTATCTTTGGCGCGATTGCGGCGATCATGCTCGGGACGGCTGCCACACCCTCCGTCTGTGCAGGGCCCTCCGCTGAAACGGCATCAACGCAGGCTGAACCACAGACCGTCTCCACACGTCCGTCCGATATTCATTCTCTGGTTCAAAATTTTCAGAAACAACGCGACGACTTCCTCAAGGAAGATCGCAAGCTGACGGCGCAGCTGAAAAGCGCCACCGGCGAGGAAAGGACCAGGTTGTTCAACCGCATCAAGGAGATGCGTCACGCCTGGCTTGAGGAACAAAAACAGCTCCGAACAGAAATCAAACTGCGCCTCGCCGATTCGAAAAACGGGGACTTTCCATCCGAACGGACTGAGAACCAGATGGAACAACGTTCCAGCCTTAAAACGGGGAGCCAAATTCCCGAAGGACAGAACGTCATCCACAGCGCTGCCACCGACAAGCCGGTCCCGCGCCACGAACTGCGCCTTTCGGAAACAGGCCCCACATCCGCCGGCCTTAACGTGGAATCGCTGAATTCAGGAAAACCAACCACTTTTCAAACCACCCCGTTCAATACTGATCCTGGCATCGTCCCTTTCTTAAAAATTGAACCAATCAAACCGAAGGTTGAAAAATATTCGGGGCCGACAAGCGGCGCAAAACCGTCGTCGGCAGTTCTGAAAGGCCGGTGATCCAATCACCTCACGAAAAATCCGCTGGTGTGACTGATTAAAAGTGGTTGATATGGATCCCATGTCAGCCTTTGGCCGATTCGAATCGCACCTGTGTCATCCATTCCAGGCACAGCGAGTTGGAATGGCAGACAAAACCGGCATTTCGAAGTGTACGGCATCGCGTCGGCAGTCGTTCGCACAGCCCGTTTCCCCGTCCCTTATAGTCCACGCACAGGTTCGATGGAAATCACTGCTGCTGTTTTTCGCATCAGCTTTCCATCTCCTGCCACACATTGGCTTCAGCGCAGAGGAGCTTCCCCCGATAAAAGATCTCTCAATCTGGGATGGTTCGGTTCAAATCCGGAGCGCCATCGGTTACAAGGACAATGTCCTGCTAAGCCCCGCGGGCAGGGAACAATCCACCTTTATAAAAGCCGGAGCGGAAGTTCTGGTCTGGCGCCTCCCCACGGATGGAACCCAGTTTTCCGTTTTCGCCTCCGGATCCGACACCCGCTTTTTAGATTCGGTATCAGCGCAACGCGAACAACTCGGAATCGTTTCGGCCCGGGTCGAACACCAGTTTAATCAACGTCTGGTCGCGGGTGTTTCGATGCAATACATCTATCAGGATCAGGTCTTTGATGTTTCGGCCACCGAACCTATTCTTCGAACTGTGCGACTCCGGGGTCATGGACTTTCGCCACGTCTGTTCATGAAATATCAACTGGCCGCAAAATGGTGGATGGAATCGGAACTCGGACTCACCCGGCAATACCTGGACGCTCCCCTGGACGATTATTGGGAATACGGCCTCGCGCTCTCCGTTCACTTCAAACCCGCGCCTGCCAGCGAACTCTCCGTTAAATCAACGCTCGCAAACCGGTCCTACGATCAACGCTCTGTATTGCGGGGCGGCGCCAACCTTCCGGGATCGGAATCCCTGGAGTTTTTCAGATCCGGAGCCGAAATTACCTGGATACAGACCCTGGACCAAAAAGGAAGGTGGCGTTTGAAAAATTCCTTAGGGTTACAGCGCAGCGAAGATAACGGGAATGGATTTTTTGATTACAATCGCTATGCTTTGCAAAAGCAGCTGGTTTACGCTGGCTCAAAGTGGCGGTTCTCACTGGAGGGTGATCTTTATTATTACGATTTCGAAAACCAGCCAGTTTCACTTTCGCTGCCGCAAATGCGGGAACGGGCCAATCTTACTTTGGGACTGGGAATTTATCGGAGAATCAACCGGTATTTGAAAGCCGGCTTGGAGGGGGAACAGGAATCCTCCTTTTCCAATGAACTCAATAGTGATTACCTGGCTCACACCGTGTCGTTGAATCTGGTGTTCGAGTTTTGACCTGGAACGGGATGAATATTCGGCCAAAAACATCGCACGGTTTGTATGCGTGGCCCGTGGTTTTCACGATGGTCGGCGGAATACTTCTCGTTTTTGGTCTGGTGCTGTTCCAGGTCACCAAGTCGCTCCGCACCGACATCCGCCGCCAGATCATTTCACGCGACGCAAACCTGCTCCATTCCGCCTCAATGATGCAGGAACAGGATGAAGATTTTTCACTTGCAGATCCATCCGAACAATTTGCCGTGGTTTTAAAAGCCTCCCGACTTCCCCTGCTCCAGGGTGTCATCATGACCAGGCTTTTCGATCCTCAGGGCAGGTTCATCACCTCCATCCCTCTGGATGTTTCAGAAACCACGATTCCCCAGAGCGAACTGGATCAGCTCAACCAGCTGAAGCCCCGAAGTTTTTTTTATGAGGAGGTGAACCTGACCGATTTCTCCACTCTTCCGAGCACCGCTTTCACCGGGCAACGGCAGAAGCTGTCGATCCTCGAAATAGTTGTTCCACTGCATTACCGGGACAAATCTGAACTGCTCGGCATCGCCCAGTTCATCCTGGACGGTCAGTTGATCGCATCCCGCTTCTCCGAACTCGACCGACGGTTATGGATGCAGGCCGGGATTGCTTATGTAATCGGCAGTGGTGGCATCATCGGCATCCTGCTCTGGGCCTTGACCCAGCTTAAAAAGGCCCATCTCGCGCTTCTGGAAAGAACCAACAATCTGGCCGCGGCGAATCAACAACTGACTTTGATGGCGAAAACCTCCGCTGTCGGCGCCGTCACCGCGCATTTGTTGCATGATCTCAAAAATCCGTTGAGCGGCCTCAAAACATGGGTCAGCACTCAAAACGCGCGGCCTGCCACCGCCTCCTCCGAGGAATGGCAGGATGTCACCGCTTCGATGCACAAGATGCACACCATGGTGCACGATGTTTTGCGGATGCTGGGCGAAGACGAATCGTCGGCAAAATATGAGATTTCATTTCGGGAACTCGCCGAACAACTCCAACATCGATTGCAGGACATAGCCAGGGCGCGCCAGGCAGAGGTCAAAATAAATGTTCAAGTCGAGGGTGCGCTGGGCAACAAGCAGGCCAACTTGCTTCTATTGATTCTCCAAAATCTTTTGGCCAATGGCTTGGAAGCATCCGCTCCAGGACAAAGTGTTGAGCTTCAGATATGCAGCAGGCAATCGGTCATACGATGCAGGATTCAAGACCACGGCGCGGGGCTTCCGGGCAATGTACGAACCCGGTTGTTCCAGGGCTTACGTTCCACCAAACCCGGAGGAACCGGGCTCGGACTGGCCCTGAGCAAACAACTCGCGCTGCATCTCGGTGCAAACCTGGAACTTGAATCCACTTCCGAATCGGGCACGGTATTCATCCTGGAACTGCCCGCGACAATTCTTGGCCAAACGCCAGAGAACAAATGACCAACCGCCTGGGTCAATCATCCAATCTTTTAAAAAGCCATGCGGAGGCGGAACGTTTCTTCACGGCCATCGAAGGCGGTAGAGGCGGGGGGAGAATTCGTCCACCTCAGATTGCTGAAATAGGCGGAACCCGCAACGAGGGTGTTGGTTCCCACCGGAATCCAGATGGGATTGGCCAGGTCGGTGCAGGATTCCACAGCACGGTCGGACGGCCATCGAATGTCGAACCCCAGCCAGTGGTGCCCGGCAAATAATAAATTGTTGCCGGAGAGCGATCAAAAGCAATCCGCAGTTCCCTTCCAGATCCAGGCTCGTTAAACCCCCAATAGCATCGAGGTTCCGCGCGGTCACCCTTCAAAGTTCACCAATATTTCATCCTCGCACCGCTCAATGCTGTGTTTGCATGGGCTGCGGTTCACAGAACCGCGATCCATCGGGAAACTTACCCGGATTTAATCACGCCCATCACATTTAAAAGAGAAACTGGCAGGATCGGTGGTTCAAGGTAGAATCTTGTCATGTCGCGGTTATTCCCCATCCTGGCTTTGAGTTTTTATTGGCTGCTCGCGAACGTGTCGGCGGCCGACTGGCCAGAATTTCTTGGTCCAACCCGCAACGCCATCTCCAGTGAAACAAACTTGATCAAATCGTGGAGTTCATCCGGCCCTCCATTGGTCTGGGAGAAAGAAATCGGCACCGGTTACAGCGCACCTTCACTCCTTTCCAATCGACTGGTTTTGTTTCATCGGGTTGGAGATCAGGAAGTAATTGAAGCGCTCAATGCACTCACTGGAAAACCGGCATGGAAACATTCCTACCCAACAAAGTTCATTGACCCCTTCGGATACAACAACGGCCCCCGCGGTTCACCTCTCTTGAGTTCCAACCGTTGTTTTACCTTTGGAGCTGAAGGACGCCTGGTTTGCTTGGCGTTGGATTCCGGCAAACTTATCTGGGAAAGGAATACCGCTGCCGATTGGACCGTTCCTGAAGCATTTTTTGGCGTCGGAAGTTCTCCCGTGTTGGAAGGCCGACTTTTACTGGTCATGGTCGGCGGCCAGACAAACTCGGGCATGGTGGCACTGGATTCTGAAACCGGCAAAACCGTCTGGGAAAGTGTGGGTCAAAAGAACTGGGAAAACGCTCCCATGTTGGGCTGGGTCGGCGACAGGAAGGTTCAGTGGAAAAAGTTCGACAAACAGGCGAGTTACGCCACCCCGGTCCTGGCCACGATCCACGGACGCCGCATCGCTCTCTGCCTCATGCGCCAGGGTTTGGTGGGTCTCAATCCAACATCCGGAGAGGTTCTATTCTCCCGCTGGTTTCGGGCGCAGGTGGATGAATCGGTCAACGCAGCCAATCCGGTTGTTGTCGGGAACCGGGTTTTGTTTTCCAGCGCTTATTATCGATCCGGAGCTGTTGTAATCGAAATCAATCCGGACTGCCGGTCATTCAAAGAAATCTGGAAGGGACTCAGCCTCGAACTGCATTGGACCACCCCGGTCCATCATCAAGGTTTTGTCTATGCTTTTTCGGGAAGAAACGAGCCCGATGCCCGGTTTAAGTGTGTGGAATTTGACACGGGAACCATCGCCTGGGACCGGGACGAATCGTGGAGAAAAACCACAAAACAACCGGATGTTTATGGCCGGGGTTCGGCCATTCTCGCGGACGGACGCCTGATAGTCCTGGGAGAGGGCGGGCTGCTGGGAATGTTCAAACTGAACCCAAAAGCTGCGGAAGAAATTTGCCGGTTTCAAGCCCCGCAACTGCATTATCCTTGTTGGGCCGGGCCGATACTCGCCAACGGTCTGCTTTTTCTCAGGAGCGAAAACCGGTTGTTATGTTATGATTTGCGGGCGAAATGAAATTTTTTGAATTTTTCACCTTGATCGGGAGTTATTAGAACAGATTGGCCATGCAACATCACAAGACACCTTTGGAGCATTACGCGCTGACCCGGCGTGAATTTCTTTCCCGTTGCGGCATGGGAATGGGATCGCTCGGGCTCGCTTCACTTTTTGGCACCTCCTCCTTTGTCTCCCAGGCATCAGGTGCCACCGCTGCTTCGCCGTTGACATCCAAGGCGACTCATTTTCCAGCCAAAGCCAAACATGTCATTCATCTTTTCATGAATGGCGGGCCTTCGCATGTCGATACTTTCGATCCCAAACCGGCCTTAGACAAATACGCTGGCAAAGCAATTCCGCTGGAACTCAAAACCGAGCGCAAAACCGGTGCGGCCTATCCTTCCCCTTTTAAATTTAAGAAATACGGCCAGAGCGGAATTGAGGTTAGTGAACTTTTCGAAAAAACCGCGGAATCAATCGACGACATCGCCGTGATCCGTTCGGCCTACGCGAACGTTCCCAATCACGAGCCATCACTCCTGTTGATGAATTGCGGAGAGGCCCGCCTGGTGCGGCCAAGCCTCGGGTCGTGGGTGACTTACGGCATGGGAACAGAAAATCAAAATCTGCCCGGTTTCATTTCCATGTGTCCCGGAGGGTATCCGATCCAGGAATCGCAAAACTGGCAGTCTGGGTTTTTGCCCGGTGTTTTCCAGGGAACTTACATCGATACGCAGCATACCCGGATCGAAAAATTGATCGAAAACATCAAGAACGATTACACCTCGAAAAAGCAGCAACGCGCTCAGCTCGACCTTCTGCAACAACTGAACGAACGCCACAGCAAAGCCCGCGCCCAGGAAGCCCAGTTGGAAGCCCGCATTCAATCGTTCGAACTGGCTTACCGCATGCAGATGGATGCCTCCGACGCATTTGATATCTCCAAAGAACCTGAAGAGATACGGAAGATGTACGGAGAAGGAACGCAAGCCCGCCAGATCCTCATCGCGCGGCGTTTGGTGGAACGAGGCGTCCGTTTCGTTCAAGTCTGGCACGGTGCCGGTCAGCCGTGGGACAGCCATGACGACATCGAGGTCAATCATCGACGGCTGGCCAAGGAATGTGATCAAGCGATAGGGGCGTTGCTCAAGGATTTGAAACAAAGAGGATTGCTCGAAGACACCCTGGTCGTCTGGGGTGGAGAATTCGGCCGCACTCCGACCGTGGAACTGCCCACACCCGGATCAAACGCCGGCAAGATCAACGGTCGTGACCATAACCATTATGGATTTACCATGTGGATGGCGGGCGCCGGGGTCAAGGGCGGGTACGTCCACGGTGCCACGGATGAGTTTGGCTTTAAAGCGGCCGAAAAACCGGTTCATGTCCACGACATCCATGCCACCATCCTGCATCTGCTCGGTTTTGATCACGAAAAACTTACCTTCCGCCATGCCGGACGGGACTTCCGGCTCACCGATGTCGAAGGACATCTGATCAAAGAATTGCTCGCCTGATTTCGTTTTTTTCCACGCTGGAAAATAGATCGCCCCAAAGAACACCCGCCGGAATTAATTTTCCTTTCCGCACATCACCCGGCAGCAGGAACATCAGCGTCGCCATCCAGAATCCCAGCCCGCAACCTCCCAGAAGAAAATATCCCCGCCCGAAGAAATAGTCCGGACCGGCGTTCATTAAAAATTGCACCGGGCCGTATGTTTGTGAGGGGCTGAAAAGAAGACAAAAATCAAGGATGCTGACCACCAAGAGCGCACAACCCAGGCTTAACCCGGACATAAACACCTGGTAACGGACCATGGTTAAAATCGTTTTCATCAATCAAACTCCTTAATTTTTCCGCTTTCCAGGTTTGGAATCCATTTTCCTGACCAGCGCCAGCATCACTCCCTGGATCACCAGTTCCTGAGCCGGTATTAAATTCGGATATTTGGGATTTTCAGCCCGCAAAAACGGACGCCCTTTCTCCACTAGATAGGTTTTCAGGGTGCTTTCATTGTCGATCAAAGCCGCCACCACATCCCCGGGCCGGGGTCCACGTCCATGCTCCAGCACCACGTAATCGCCATCAAGAATATGTTTGCCGATCATTGAGTCGCCATGCACTTCCAGGGCGAAAATCCTCGGGTTGGGTTTGATATCCAGGGCCTGTAAATCAATCGAAAGACAACCTTTGCTCTCCTGTTCCCGTCCCTCGGCCAGACCTGCTGGAATGGTTCCGTAAATGGGAACGCTCATGAACCCTTCAGGAAACACTTGCGCCACGGTTTTCCGGATCAGCTGCAACGACCTTGCTCGGCGAGGGACAGAGGCCAGAAACCCCTTTTCTTTAAGCGCCCGGACATGGCAAAGGGCCGCCGTCATGCTTTTAAAGTGAAAATGTTCAGCGATCTCACGCAAGCTGGGGGCGCTCCCCTGCTCCGCCTGATGCTTCTCGATAAACTCCAGAATTTCCTGCTGCCTCTCGGTTAATGAATGCATACTGTTCAAATGAACAGTATGCTTGCAGATCAGAATGTCAACGGAGAGATTTTTGAAACAGGGGGGGTGATTAAAACTGGATGAAGCCTACACGGATCGCGGGTCTGTGACGTCTGTGACCCGCAGCGGTGGGATCACGGAGGCAGCTTCAGAACTCCGAATGGATCTCGAAAACGCGCACTGCTCCATGCGCTTTCGTCTGTTTGTGCTGGAAGCTTTGCGAGTCAAAGAGCTATCATTTGCAATGTTTCCCTTTTTCCTGAAATGAACCCTGCCTGATCTCAACAATTTTCCGCCTGTTTTTATGCGCACCATTTTCTGCATCTTCTGGGTTTTCATCAGCAGCTTTCAACAATCTGGCCTGGCTCAGATATCCCAGGAAATTCCTGGGAGTTACCGACCCAAATCGTACAGCGTGGATGGCATCCTTTCCCCGGCTTCAGGCCTTCCCAACCTCCTCCTTTTCGAAAATCATAATTATTCTTGGGGAAAGGAAAGCGGCACCTGGTTAACGGAAAACGGGAAAGTGAAGTTATCCAGACGATCCGTCTGGGGCTCTGGAATCATCAGGGCCAACAAGGAGCTTTTTTTCGAATACCGCGATGACAACAAAAATTACAGCATCCTCTTCCAACGGGTGAGCGATCCCATCATCCAGTCCGGTTCAAAAACTCCGCCAACCCAATCCCAGGCTTCCTCCGGCCATTCCCATTACGAACGCCGCACCGAACATGATCCAAACGGGATTGGAAAGTTTTTCATGGGTCGCGAAATCGCCCATGTCATGAGTTCGGACGGCGCGGAATGGCTGGACAGACCGGAAAGGGAGGAGGAGGAAAAGACGGCATTGCTGGTAAAAAATCTTGGACTGAAACGTGGCGATCAAGCGGTCGATCTGGGCGCAGGAACCGGATTCATCACCTGGAAAATGGCCGGGGAAGTCGGCCCTGGCGGAAGGGTGTTCGCGGTGGAAATCCAGCAGGAAATGCTCGATTTGTTGAGCGCCAAGATGAAATCGCAGGGTATTACCAACGTGGTGCCGGTTTTAGGAACCACCGAGTCCCCCAACCTCCCAGCCGGTTCGGCGGATTTGATCCTGATGGTCGATGTATATCACGAACTGGAATTTCCATACGAGGTCATGCAGTCCGTGATCACGGCGCTAAAACCGGGAGGGCGAGTGGTTTTTGTGGAATACCGCGCGGAAGATCCCGCTGTTCCAATCAAAAAAGTTCACAAAATGAGCCAGACCCAGCTCAAGAAAGAAATGGGTCTTTTCCCTTTGGAATTCCAGCAAACCATCGATGTGCTCCCAAGACAGCACATGATGTTTTTCCGGAAAAAATAGAAAGGAATTAAACCCTGTCCTTGACCGATTCGACCCCGCATTCCTTGGCGCAATGCGCGCAGCAAAACATCGTTTCGCCAGGCCCCTCGATCCCATGACCTATGATCCGGCAACCGCAATGAGCACAGGATGGCGCCATCGCGTGGATGGCGCATTCAAAACAATCGAAGTACCGTGAAATCCCGTTGTTAACGATCTCCAGTGGTTTGTCGTAATCATTCCCGCACACTTCACATTTGGCGATTCCATCGTGAAGCTCGAAGGAAACCTTCGGGGCGGGTTCGGGTTGAAACTCATTTTTCGCGACGGATTCACGAACCTGGTTTCCCGGGCTGGTTTGTCTTTCAATCATGGTTCAACATAAACCTGCAATCCACCCGCAAAATCAGGGGATCGCCTGTTTTCTGCCACAGGAAAAATGGTAGGTTCTTATTGAATCCATTGCCGGTTTCAGCAGCATGGACGGGCTTCATGGATTCCGCACCGACATGAGCGGCAGGACAAAAATCTGGTTCGATTCCCGGCCCGATTCTTCAACCCGCCGGACATAACAAATCTTCTTTCCATCTGGAGAAAATACGCAGGCCTCAGGCCGTGGAGCATTCGTGTCAGGAAAACGAGGAGTCAGTCTTTCAGTCGCCCCCGTTCCAATCGATGTGACGCAGACGCTGTTGTCCATCATGTGCCCCACCAACTTTCCGTCAGGGCTCCAGGAAAACGCCGAAGAGATGCTCCAGCGGTTGCTGGTGATCTGCCGGGGAGTTCCTCCGTTGGGAGAGATGGTCCAGAGTTGCACCACGCCTGAGTCGTCCTTCATCAAAAATGCGATCTGCGAACCGTCAGGCGAACACCGCATCCAATGCCGCGGCCCTTGAATGCCCGGATGTTTTCGAACTTCGGTCCGTGTCAGCCTTCTTTGCACACAGCCCCTGGGTGGGAATGGCATCCTGGTTTCTGTCCCCGCCAAAGGACCCATGTCGTCTTGGGAAAGGTCTTCCGGGAGATCAACAATAAACACCTCGGAAATAATTTCCCCTCCACCAGTCCTGACGTTTCCCTGAAAAGCCAGGGCATGTTTCTGGCGTGTCCCGTCGTTGCGGGCATAACCGGAATTTCCCACCCAACTTTCTTCAAAAGCTTTGCTGATTTCATCCGAACCTGCCCGGGGTGCCGGTGAGGTTCGGGTAACCAGAACGCTAAACGCCGATCCATCATGATTGCGCGGATGTTTCTCCGGCACTTTCACGCTTTTTCCAATCACGCTCACCCCAATATTCCTCTGATTGATGTCGTTGTGGTCAGTGGCTGCCGGAAACTGCGCCAGCACATGATCTTCGTAGGTGAAGCTGATCCGTTCCCCGACGGCATCCCAGACATGGACGTGCGATCCGCCCCGCAATGCGCCCGGCGTAAATGGAGAAATCAGATCACGCGCATCCAGGCGCACAGGTTTTGTTCCGTGAATTTTGAACGAGGCGTCAACGATCAAACCCTGCCGATGATACGGTCCATATTGCCAGTCGGGAGTCGGTTTGGATGGCCCTAGAATAAAGACCACCTTCCAATCATGCGGATGAAACGTCGCAACGCCACAATGCGCACCGTCCACAGATCGGTACAATTCCCGCACCTCTCCGGTGAGAACATTCACCATTTCGATCGAGTGGCCGTCGAACAGGTTTCCGGCCGGATCGCTTCGCCGGTCGAACACAATCCATTCACTGTTCGGAGACCAGACTCCGATGTTTGTAAGGATGCGCCCACCGGCTCCGCGGGTGATCTGTTTTTCGGAGTCGAAAGCTGGTAAGGAATTCTGCACGTTTTTCCTCGGTTCATTTTCTCCGTCAGTCTTGCAGGCTGGTTCAGTCATGATGATGGTCAACAACAGGAGAAATAACCCGGCATGGCTCCTTACCCTTGTGCGCATAATGGCTTCAATCGTCAGAATATCTTGAAGTCCTGCCCGCGTTTCAGCCAGGAAAAATCGGGCGTCATTCCATTCTTGGCCTGCTCAAAAAAGCGCCGCCGCCAGACAGGGTTCTGTGAACCGCAGGATTTTTGCGATTCAAGGCGCTCCAGTTTTTTTGTCACTAATTGAGAGCCGCTGGCGTTCTGCCGCTCGGGCAAAAGGCCAATAAATCAGCATGGCGATAATGATCGAGATCACACCCCAGACCGCCGCCCTCCAGTCGCCTCCCGTAACGAGGTAATGTCCGATGATCGGAGGGGTCGTCCATGGCACATTAACGAACGGTTTGTTGATCAATCCCCAATCCATCAACAAATAACTTCCCGCAGTCAAAATCAGGGCGTTGAGGATGTAAGGAACCATGAACACCGGATTTAATACGATCGGAATTCCAAAAAAAATCGGTTCATTAATCTGAAAAATCTGTGTTGGAAGCGAAACCCGGCTGACTTTTCTGAACACTGGTTCCCTGGAGTTGAACAGAACAAGCGCCAGGGCGATTGTCGCTCCCGTGCCACCCACATTCACGAACGTAGTGAAAAAGCCGTTGGCGGTGATGTAGGGCAAAGGCAGGCCCTGCGTCGTGGCCGTGACGTTGTCGGCGAGGTATTGGAGGAAAATCGGGGCGACAATGGCGTCCATCGCGTTGTCCCCGTTGATGCCGACCGACCACAGAAGCGTGACCAGAAACGCGTAAACCAGAATTCCCGGAAGCGTGTTGAGAGCGAAAACCAGCGGTTTAAAAACCGACTGCACGAAATTGTTGATATCCACCCCCAACACAAAACGGATCAACCAGAAAACGATCACCAAAAAAAACAGGGGCGTGAGGGAAAGAAATGATTCACGGACAATTGATGGAACGTTTTCCGGCAGCCTGATCACCGCCCCTTTGTCGGTGAAAAACTTCTGAACCCGCACTGAAATCAAGGCTATGATGATCGCGGTGAAAAGCCCCTTGGAACCGACGCCATCCATGGAAATAGACTGTTCCTTGGGCTGGATTTGAAGCATGAGGAAAACCGTCGTCGCCATGGCGGCGCTGATGAAGGCTTCCTGTTTCAGCCGTTTTCCCAGATCGTAAGCAATGGCAAAACAGACAAAAACCGCGAGCAACCCAAACGTCGCGGTCACCGGAATCTGCAGGAGCGGAAGATAAGGCTGCACCCAGCTTTCCCAGCGGGCGCTGGGGAAGTAGGAGACGATCATAAAAAGCCCGCCAATAATTGTCAGGGGCACGATCGAAACCATGCCGGCGCGGATGGCCGAGAAATAGATGTTTTCGCTCAACCCTTCCAGGGCTGAAACGAACCTTTTGTTGATGGCCCCGGGTGATCTGGTCATGCAAAAGCCTCTCGATTTAAGCACTCACGGTTTTCAAAAACTTTCTCGAAAGCACTGGCGATGTCATCCATGTCCCGGCGCGGACCGAGGAACAAGCTTTGATCCAACCAGATGCCTTGCTCCCGGCAGATGAGGTCGCTGTTGGGGCATTCTGTTTTGGAATAATCAAGCCGCGCACGTGAATCGGAAAGATAAGGGCCAAAAGCCTTGTTTTGAAAAATTGGCTGGTGATGCAGCGAAAACCCATAACCGGCGGAGCATGGAATTCCTTCGGCCTGCAAAGCTTTGATCACCCGGTTCCTTGGCAGGCCAAATTCAGCAGCCACCAGGCGCATCATAAAAAGATGATAAGAATGCCTCGTGCAGCCCGGGATTCTTTTTTGAGGGTAAATTCCAGGTATCCTTGAAAGACGGGAAGCCAGATATTGACCGTTGGCATCACGTTTTTTGGTTTGTGATTCCAGTCGATCCAATTGTGCAAGAAGCACGCTGGACTGAAATTCGCCCAGGCGGTAGTTGCTGGAAATCACATGATGTTCATACCAAAGACCTCCCGGAATCCGCCCGCAATTTTGGATAGACCGGCAGGCCGCCGCCAACCCGTTGTCGTTCGTGGTGATGATACCGCCCTCCCCCGCCGTCATGTTTTTGCTCGATTGAAATGAAAAGGATCCGAAATGCCCGATTGAGCCGGCTTTTTGTTCCCCATAAATGGCACCGTGCGCGTGCGCCGCATCCTCGATCACCACCAGCTTATGTTTTTTGGCCAGGGCCGTAAACCTGTCCATGTCTGCCGGTTGACCGGCAAAATGAACCGGAATGACCGCCTTGGTCCGGGGGGTGATAGCTCGTTCCACCGCTTTCGGATCAAGGTTAAAATCGTTGAGGTCGATGTCGGCAAAAACCGGAATGGCATTGCTTTCGATGACTGCGGCGGCGGTGGAGAAAAAAGTATAGGGAGGAACAATCACCTCGTCACCCGACTGAATCCCGGCCGCGATCAACGCGATGCGGAGTGAAACCGAACCGTTGACCACCGCAATCCCGTGCTCACATCCGTGCGCGGCGGCGAACCGTTTTTCAAACTCTGCGGTTTCTTCCCCTTGTAAACGGCCCCATTTGCCGCTGTGCAGCGTGCGCAACAGTCGTTTTTCCTCGAATTTCCCAAACACAGGCCAGGTTGAGAACGGACGATTGCGGGCCGGCGACCCTCCAGAAATCGCGAGTTTATGAGGAGAAGGCATCCGGCAAAGCTAGGGGTTTGTCGGAAAGTTTGAAGGCTAAATTAAGGCGGAAAAGGGCGTGATTAAAAGCGGGTGAGATGTAAGGGGACCTCCCCGGAGCGCAGCTCTGTGAGGTCTGTGACCCGCAGCATGTGAGGCTGACATCTAAATTCAGGCCACATTTGTAAGAGACGACGTGAGGAGACGCTAACTTTCTTCCACGGATGAACACCGGAAAAACCGAATCAGAGTCTGCCAACGAACGGGTGCAGTCTAGAAATTGAAATGTGTTTTATGGTAGTCAGTTACATATTTTGAGGCACCAAGTCGAATTTTAAGGTTTTAGCCAA
>Ga0163152_10002815_pt1 | contig 23784 bp, 18 predicted proteins | sample OliLakLV19MP8IB2_FD_148635 | JGI IMG/M metagenome (GOLD analysis project Ga0163152, IMG submission 148635) | Freshwater microbial mat bacterial communities from Lake Vanda, McMurdo Dry Valleys, Antarctica - Oligotrophic Lake LV.19.MP8.IB-2 | ecosystem: Environmental > Aquatic > Freshwater >...
GCGTGAGGGGGGCGGCGGGGGTGGTTTTCCGTCGGCGGTGGACGGCACCGGCGAGCGTTCCAGCGATCGCGGCGGCGATCGCGCCGATCGCGGGGATGCGCAGCGGGAAGTCGACCATCGCGTGCCCGACGATCGTCACCAGCGCCGCAGCGAGTCCTAGATGGGCACCCGAAAAACGCAGCGGGTCGCGGACGAACGCACCCGCAAAGCGCCCGAGGAGCAGCACGACGAGACCGGCGATCAGCGCGAAGCCGAGCACGCCGTTTTCGACCGCGAGCTGGACCCAGTCGCTCTCCGCCATCTCCGTCGTCACGTCCGCCGGGAATGTTCGGTAGCGCGGATACACGTGGCCGAACGTGCCGGGTCCCGAGCCGGTGACGGGCCAGTCGGAGAGCGCGACGGCCGAGTCCGTCCACACGCGAGCGCGGTAGTCCTTCGGGAGGTCGAGCTCCGCGAGCGTCGCGAGCTCGCGTCCGATCCGCTTCGGGCCGAGCCAGGAGAGGTAGAAGACCGCGAGGCCGGTCAGCATCAGCGGCACCGCGTTGCGACGGAAGAAGCGGCCGATCTCGTCCGCGCTCTGCTTGCGTGCGGCGCTCTGGATCACCGCGGCGCCGGCGAGGAACACCACCAGACCTGCCGCGAGCGCGATCACGCCACCGCGCGAGAGCGAATACATCGCGCCGATCGCCGACACGACGCCGGCAACGCCCCACGCGAGCTTGCGGCCGGTGTCGCGCTCGCGCAGCAACATCCCGAGACCGCACAGCGCGCACGCGCCGAGGAACGTCGCGGCGTGATTGCCGTTCACGAACGTGCCGTAGAACTGGCCGCGCTCGAGGCCGACGAAGAAGATCCGCTTCGCGCCGAGCGCCTGCTGCGTGATCGCGAGGAGCGCCATCGCCGCACCCGCGAGCGCGAGCGTTCCCGCGAGGAGCCGCGCCGAGCGCCGATCCGAGAGCGTGCGCGCCGCGAGCAAGAACACCATCGCGTGCGCCGCCGCGGTCGCCCACGCTTCGGCCGCGTCGCGAGGACCCACGGCAATCGGGTGCCACGTGGGCGGCGGGAGCCCCGCCTTCGCGAAGTTTCCCGCCACGATCTCCGCGCTCGCCGGCACGAGCACGCGCACGAGCTCAACCGGAAGCGGGATCAGCGTGAGCCCCGCCCAGGCGAGCCCCGCGAGCAAAAACGCGGTGGGTCCGTCGACGAGCGCAGGCCGTCCGCCGCTGCGGAGCCGGTAGATTGCCGCGACCACGAACAGCAACGCGACGCAGGCCACATACGCGCCGCGCGCGGGGGCGTGCACGCCGCCATACGCCCACGGCAGAAGCGCGAGCAACGCGACGAGAACCCGCCCGAACTGCGTCGTCGAGCGTTCCTTCACTGGCACGAATAGTAGGTGAACTTCGCCTTGCGTGCTGCGCCCTCGACGAGGACGCACTCCGGCGCTTTCTCGCCGGCGGCGACCAGCGCGGCGTGGAAATCCTCGGTCATCAGGATCTCGCCGGGCTCCGCCGTGTCTTCGCCGAGCTTGCTCGCCGTGTTGACCGCGTCGCCCCAGATGTCGTCGCCAAGATCCAGCACCTTCCCGTAGCCGAGCCCGAGGCCCATCTTCAGCGACTCGTCCTTCGTGTCGGCGTTGTGCTTCTTCACCGCCGCGATCATTCCTTTTCCCGCGTGGTAGAGGCTCTTCGCGCTCGTGTGGGTGACGAAGAGGTCGTCCGCCTCCATCTTCACCCACGTCGCGCCGTGCTCGTTGAGCACCGGCACCGTCACGTGCTGCATCTCGCGGATGAGCGCGAGGATGCCGATGATCCCGCGCGTCTTCGTGAGCTCGGTCATCCCGGACATGTCCGTGATCATCACGCCCAGCGGTTTCTCGAAGCGCGCGCGCACCGCGGCGTCGATCTTCGCGATCTCGTCGGGGCCGGCGCCAGCGCTACGCGCCGCCTCTAAGCGCCGGTCGAGCATCTGCGTGAACGCGGCAACGTGTTCGCTCTGGTGCGCGAGCGGGAGCATCGGATCCCGCGGCGTCGCGACGGGAGCCGCGGTCGATGTCACGGGCACGGACGGAACCGCGGGAGTCGTCGGCGTGCACGCCGCGATCAGGCACAGCACGGCCACGACGGATGCGAGCCTTCGCATGCTGCCAATTCAACCACCCTTCGACTCGCTTCGCTCGCTCAGGGTGAGGGCGACGGGAGGCGAAGTCAGTTGGCGATTCGGCGGATGTCGAGGCGGCTGCGCGCGAAGTTCAGCAGCAGCCCGACGCCCTGCCCGCTCGCTCGCAACATCGACACGCCCTCGGCGACGGCCGTGTCGTCGATCTCCGTGGCGAGCGGCATCACGAGCACCGTCTCCGACACGACGATCGGCGCCCGCCGCTCCCCGATGACGACGCCCTGGTAGACCACCTTGCAGGCGACGTCCGTGAGGAACGGAAGCTCACTGCGCTCGAGCTCCACGGCGAGCGCCCGCGCGTAGAGCTCGCGAGGCAAGCCGGGGCCGAGCGCCTTGTGCACATCGATCGCGCAGCGAATGATTCGCTCCGTCAGATCCGAGTGCCTCATCTCCGTCATGAGAGTCCTTAGCGGGCGGTGCCGACGCCCAGCTGCGAGGCTTCCTGCTTCCGGTACCAATCCACCGTGCGGCGGAGGCCTTCCTCCAGCGGCACGATTCCATTGTAGCCCAGGATCTTGTTTGCCCTCTCCACCGACGCGTGCGAGTGGCGGATGTCGCCGGGGCGGGCCGGCTCGTGGAGCAGCGTGGAGCGGCTGCCCGCGAGCTTGATGATGTTCATCGCGACGTCGTTCACCGTGATCCGCTTGCCGCCGGCGATGTTCATGATGACGCCGGGCGCGTTCGGGACGAAACACGAGAGGACGTTCGCGCGGACGACGTTGTCCACGTAGGTGAAGTCGCGCGTCTGCTCGCCGTCGCCGTAGATGCGGAGCGGCCGCCCCGCGAGCGCCGCGGTCACGAAGTTCGGGATCGCCGCGGCGTATTGCGACGCCGGATCCTGGCGCGGACCGAACACGTTGAAGTAGCGGAGCGCGACCGTTTCCAGGCCGTACAACGTGTAGCAGATCTTCGCGTAGGTCTCCGTCGCAAGCTTGCTCACCGCGTACGGCGACAGCGGATCGAGCGCCATGTCCTCGATCTTCGGGAGCGTCGGCGTCTCGCCGTACACCGACGAGCTCGACGCGACCGTGAGGCGCTTCACCTTCGCGTCACGCGCCGCCATCAGCACGTTGAGCGTGCCGGTGATGTTCACGTCGTTCGTCGTCATCGGATCGGTGACCGACCGCGGCACCGACGGAATCGCCGCCTGGTGGAGCACGAAGTCGACCTTCCGCATCGCGTCGCGCACGGCCTGCGCATCGCGCACGTCGCCGATGATCACTTCCGGGTCCTTGCCGGTTTGCGCGCGGACTTCGTCGAGATTGGAGCGGCGCCCCGAGAAGAAGTCGTCGAACACGCGGACCTCGGCGCCCGCGTCCAGCAGATGCTGCACGAGGTTGGAGCCGATGAACCCGGCTCCCCCGGTCACGAGAAAGCGGGCGCCAGACACTCCGGACACGTCGTCGAGTAGTTTCACAGCGAGACCTGTTAGTCCTTGGGAGTCCGCGATGCCACTCCAGGATCGGCCTTCGGCGCGTCGGGAGGTGCATCCTTGGCGTGCGAGCCGGGTTTCCCGTTCCGCTTGCCGTTCCCGTTGCCGTTTCCGTTGCCCTTCTCTTTCGATTCCCCGTAGTAGGAGTAGTAGTAGGGGTAGCTCGTTCCCTGCGAGCCCTGGTCCGGCGCGTTCAGGATGACGCCGAGCAGCGGCGCACGCACGTCGGCGAGGCGGCGCCGCGTCGTCGCCAGCAGGTCCCGTGCCGTGCCGCCCGCGCGAGCTACGAGGATGACCGCATCGACCGACGACGAGAGTACCGCAGGGTCCGTCACCGCGATGACCGGCGGGGAATCGAAGAGGACCTTGTCGAACGCGCCGATGAGCCCTTTCGCGACCGCCTGGAACACGGCGGAGCCAAGGAGCTCCGCAGGATTCGGCGGGATCGGGCCGGACGGAAGCAGGAAGAGGCCCGGCACTTCCGTCTTCATGACGAGCGTCTCCGCCGTGCCGTCGCCGACGATGAGGTTGGTGAGCCCGCGCTCGTTGCTCACGCCGAAGATCGAGTGCAGCCGCGGCCGCCGAAGGTCCGTGTCGACGAGCAGGACCCGCTGGCCACCCGCCGCGAGCGTCACGCCGAGGTTCACGACCGTCGTGCTCTTGCCTTCTCCGGGCGCAGCCGACGTCACGAGAATCGACTTCGGCGGATTGTCGGGCCGCGAGAACAGCAGGTTCGTGCGCACCGCGCGACACGCTTCGGCGACGTGGCTGCGCGGATGACGGAACACCTCGAGCGCCTCTTCCTCGCGCGGGATCACGCCGAGGAACGGCACACCGGTCGCGAGCTCCACGTCCTCGGCGCCCTTCACGCTGCGATCGAGATACTCGACGAAGAACGCGGCGCCGACGCCCGCGAGCAGTCCGGCCGCGAGCGCGATCGCCAGGTTCACGGGCACCTTGGGACGGATCGGGCCGCCCGGCTGCCGTGCCGTCGTCCAGATGTGGATGTTGTCTTTCTGGAAGAGCGAGGTGACGTCCGCCTCGTTGAAGCGCTGGTCGAGCGACGCGTAGAACCGCTCCGCGGTCTCGCTCTCCGAGAGCATGGTGTTGAACTCGATGAGCTTCTGCTCGACGTCGAGCGCTTCGTCCTTCGCCATGTCGACTTCGCGCGAGAGCGCCTGCTCCTTCGCGAGCGCGAGCTCGTAGCTCGTCTTCTTGGCGTTGACCTGGCGTTGCACCTCCCCGTCGATGCGCTTGAGCGCCGCGGTCTTCTCGCTTTCGATGCGCATCATGTCCGGATGTTTGGGCGTGAGCTTCACCTCGAGCCGGCTCTTCTCCTGGTCCAGTTCCTCGACCTTCTGCACGAGCGCGCTGAGCACGTCGCTCTGCAGCACGGTCGCGAGCACCTTGCGGTCCGACTCCTTCGAAATTTCCGCGAGCTTCGTCCACTCGCTCTTGAGCTCGGCGCTCGTCGACTGCGACGCGTTGAACTTGTCGAGGCGCTCGCGCAGCTTCTTGGTCGCCGCGCTCTGGCGATCCTCGAGGTTGACGATGTCGTTCTTGCGCTTGAACTCCAGTAGCTCGCCCTCGAACTTCTGCTTCTTCTCCTTGTAGGACTTGAGCTGTCCCGACAGCCAGCTCACCGCGTCCTTGATCTCCGTGAGGCGGCGGTCGCGAGACTCCTGCACATACGCGTTCACGATCGCGTTCGCGTAGTCTGACGCGTGTTTCGGCACCGGATGCAGCACCGACACGTCGACCAGGTGGCAGTCGGGGATCGGCTCGACCACGATCATGCCGGCGAGCACGCCCGCCGGATCGCTCCCCTGCAGCTCCGGGCCGAGCTCTTTTTTCTCGGTGAGGATCTTCACCGCGCGCTCCGCGATCGGCCGCTCGGAGATCACGCGGTACTGCGTCTGGAGGTAGTAGGCGAGGCCCCAGTAGCTCTCCGCCGAGGACGGCACGGCGCTCTGGAACGGCACGATGGTGTTGTGCTCGTTCGTGATCTCGATGCGCGCGGTCGCTTTGTAGATCTTCGTTTGCCGCAGCGTCACGAAAAGCCCGGCGACGAACACGGCCGCGGCCACGGCGACCGCGAGCCAGATCCGCTTGCGCAGCACCCGGACGTAGTCGAGGAGATGGATCTCGCGGGATCCGAGCTGCACTAGAAGATGCTTTCCGGCACGACGATCAGGTCGCGCGCCTGAAGGACGGGGTCCTTGTCCTTCCCGCTCTCGATGCGGCCGATGTTGTAATCCTTCTGCGTCTTCTTATCGCTCTCGACGCGGACCACCTGCACCCCGCGCTTGCTGGCCGTGCGCGTGAAGCCGGCGACCTTGGAGATCGCCTGCGTGAGCGTGAGTCCCGCTTCGAACTTCACCGCGCCCGGGTTCTTCACTTCGCCGAGGACGTAGACCTCGTCGGCGCGCGGCACGTAGAGGACATCGCCGCCCTTCATCGCGTGGTTCTGTCCGGTGTCACCTTCCGCGAGCAGCTTGTGCAGGTCGATCTCGATCGACTCGAACGCCGGCGCGCCGTCCTTGTCCTTCAGCTTGCGCAGAAGGATCGCCTTCTCGCCGCCGACTTCGGACGTGCCGCCCGCGCCCGAGAGGATGTCGAGCACCTTCGAGGGGCCGGTCAGCCGGTGCTGTCCCGGCGTTCGCACGCCGCCGAAGATCTGGATGACCTGGCTCTTGTACTCCTTGATGGTGACGAAGACCTTCGGCGTCTTGAGGTACTCCTTGTAGAGCCCCTCGAGCTTCCCTTCGACCTGCTGCGCCGTGAGCCCTTCGACGTAGACCGCCTCGAGGAGGCCCAGCGAAATCGATCCGTCGGGCGCGACCTGCACGGTGCGGCTCAGCTCCGGCTGCCCGAAGACGGTGACCTCGAAGACGTCGTTCGCGCCGACCTGGTAGTCGGCGGATCCGGACGCTGTTGCGGACGACGGCGGCTCCTGAGCCGTGACGGGGCCGGCAACGGCCGCTACTGCCAGCAGACCCAGAGCGAGACGACGGATCATCGCCCCTCCATTCTATCACCTACCACTGGATGTTCCCCGTGAGCATGCCCCGGTGGGTGACGTAGTCGCTCTCCGGGTCGGCGTTGGGAAAGGCGACGCCGGACTCGTTCGACCAGCGCTGCTCGTAGCCGTAGGAGAGGCCGACGTCCGCCCACTCGCGCAGCACGCGCCGCATCGAGAGATCGGTGCGCGCGACCTGGTCGCGCCGCTCGAACGGCTCGCTGTACGTCTGCCACGCGAACGCGCCCCTCGCTTCGCCGAGCCACACGCCCGCAAGCAGGTGCCGGTAGCTCGCGCTCACGCGGTCGTTGATGCGGAAGTTCGTGAAGTACACGTCGCGGAAGTCGCGGTCGTAGGCGAGCGTGACGTGGTTCGTCGCGCGCGGGATCCACTCCACCTTCGCGAGCGCGGTGATGCCGCGGACGTCGTTCAGCGACTCGCCGTCGTCGTAGACCGCCTGCCCGTAGCCGAGCTTCAGCGCGATGTTGATCTTCGGGCGCACCTGGCCGACCAGGCCGCCTTCGCCGTGCCACCAATACGAGCCCGTGTTCACGTCGCGTCCCGCCTGCGGCAGCGGGATCGACTCCGTGTAACGCACCTGCCCGCCCTCGCCCGTGAACGCGAGCACGGTGCGCGAGAGAAACGCCCATCGCGCGTCCGCGCCGACACCCGTCGTGTGTTTCTCCGCGAACACATCGCGCGATCCGGACGCCGTGAACTTGTCGTAGTACCAAAACGCGGACGGCTTCACTTCGAGCGCCGTGCCCGGCTTGTACATCGTGGACACGCGCGCGGTGTTCGAGAGCCGGTGGTGGCGGCCGTAGAGCTCGAGCTCCGACGGCCGGCTCTGCGCGCGCGTGCGATTCTCGAGCGCGAGCGAGAGCGGGCGCTCCTCGTTCACGTTGACCGCGGCGCCGACCTCGAAGTCCTGAAACGAATCGAGCTCCGTGTTGTAGGCGTACTTCCGCCAGTCGTAGAGCGCGTGCAGCGCGAAGCGGGCGCGGCCGCCGTTCTTCTCCGCTTTCACCTGCGGGACGATGCGCAGCCACCAGTCGTCGGGACTGTCGGTGTCGCCGGGGCGGTCGAGCAGGTGCACGTTGCTTTGGTAGCCGATCTCCGTTTGCACCGACGGATGGATCACGACTTCGCCGAGGCGAATGCCGTCGCCGGGCCCTGCGAGCGCCCTCAAAGGCACCACGCATGCCGCCAGCATCCCCATGAAAACGGCCTGTCCGAAGCGGGTGATCGAACCCCCGAATCCAGCCCTGCACAGACCGATACGAACCAGGACGCTGCCTGGATCCCATCAGTAGCCTATAATTGTCGCCGAAAGTCGCCGTCCGTCAACGACTTTTCTGCAATCGGCGGCGCCGCCCTTTCTTGCTCGTACTTGGGAGGCGCAAGATCGCAACGCGTTGTGCGACTGCCGTCCGGAGCTGCGTAGAGGGGATCCGCCGGACCCACGACTCGAGAGCCGACGGGTTGAAACTCGCCGGCAGCTCGATCTCCGGGAGACTTCGGGGGCTGCTGCCACGCGCGGCTCCCCAATAGAGGATGTCGAAGAGAGCCTTTTCCGCCGTCGCGATCGGGACTCCGCGGATGCGTTCGAACCCTCCGAAGAGAGCGCCTTGAACATGCCGAAAGGCGAATCGGCCAAGGGGCGTCGTGACGCGTCTCGCGCGGCCGGTCGTCGCAACGTGAATGTCCGACGGAATCTGCTCGATCATCCCGCGCACGCGAAGGGCGGTCAGCGAGGAGACATAGGCGAGATCGGGCTCCGCGATCCGTTCCGCGACCGCGAGCGGCTCCACGACCCCGACCGTCCAGAGTCCCCGCCGGACGCGCGTAACGACGCCCTCGACGGCGAGTCGGCGTAGTGATTCCGCCGCGGCTTTCCCCGAGAGGTTCCAAAGCGCCGCGGCTTCCGCCGTCGTCACGACGGAGAGGCCGCTTCGCTGGATTCGTGCGATCGCACCGGCGGCATTCACGCCGTGGCCTCGAGCGCGTCGGCGACACGAACCTGAAGCGCTTCGATCACTGCCGCGGAGCGGAGCGCGTCGGCCTCCTCGGGTTCGAGATACGCGAGAACCTGGTCTTCGAATTCGTCCCGCGAGAACCCGAGAGCTCTCTCGACGGCTTCCCGGCGGCTTCGCGCCGGGAGATCGGGAAGACGGGCGCCTCGATCGAGTAGCAGGTTCAGGTCGAAGACGTCTCGTGATTGAGGCGCCGACCGGCCGAGCAGCGCTTCGACCTTCTGTGCGGCCGCCGCATCGGCTCCGTAGTGAGCCGCAAGCACGGGACCTGCGAGCTGGTGTCGCTCCAGGGCGCCCGCGGGAATCGGGTCCACGGCGCTTCCGTCGCCCGCGCCCTTCCTGCGACTGAACTCGAACTTCGTCGACTCCGGGATGGACTCGCCCTCGACGAGGGAGGCCTTCCACCGCTGCACGAGCTCGGTTTGTTTCGGTGCGCTCCACGCGTCGATCCGCAGCCCTTTTGCGAGCAGCAAACGCGCCAGCGTGGTCCCGCCGAGCAGGCCGTCGACCTTCTTCTGGAGCGTTCGAGTCGCGATGTGGCGGACATCAAAGTCGAGGACCTCCGAGAATCGCGGGCTTCCGAAGAAGAAGCGAAGGTTCCCGCCGCCCTTCAAGGTGACGAGCGTTCGGTCGTCGAGTTGCGATACGAGGAGCCGCACGAAAAGGAGCTGGAAGACCTCGACTCGTTCGCGGGGAGACACCCCGTCATTGTAATAGATACGCGCAATCCACGCATCGATGGATTACGTGTATCAATCAGGGAGCTCGTCATGGAGGCCCAGCTTATTTTCCGTTCCTTCGCGGCCGACAGGTGTTCTCCTACGCCGGTGAGGAATGACGCGATCCGCGCCTGGCTGCAGGCGCCCGCCACCGCGGACCTCAGTCCCACCGAGCTCGTAACGGGTGTGGCGGAGCGCCTCGAGGCTGCAGGGCTCCCGCTGCTTCGCGTGGGCGTCTGGCTCTCGACGCAGCACCCCGAGGTCTGGGGCTCGCAGATCATCTGGACGCGCGGGACTGGCGCGCAGACGATCCTGCGGCCGCACGATGCGATGGCCTCGCCCGCCTTCCAGGGCACCCCCGGCCAAGCCGTCTACCAGGGCAGCGGCCCGATGCGCTGTCGGCTCGACGTGCCGCGCAGCGAGCTTCGCTTCCCCGTGCTCGCCGAGGTCGCGGACCTGGGCGCCATCGACTACATGATCGTGCCGATCCCGGGCGGGCCGAGTCTGGTTCACTGGATCGCCTTCGCAACCGACCGCGCGGGCGGGTTCCACGACGACGAGCTGGCCGGGCTGGTGGGCCTCGGGATGGCCCTGACGTTCCCGTTCCGACTCGTCGCCGCGCGGGACGCCTCCGCCTCGCTGCTGCGGGTCTACCTGGGCCCCAACGCGGCGGAGCGCGTCCTCGCGGGCGAGTTTCATCGTGGCAGCGGCGAGACGATCGAGGCCGCGATCTGGTTCTGCGACCTGCGCGGGTTCACGTCGCTCGGCGACCGGGTCACGCCGCGCGAGCTCGTGGCCGTGCTGGACCGCTACTTCGAGGCGGTCGCGGGCGCGATCGAGGATCGGGGAGGCGAGATCCTGAAGTTCATCGGCGACGCGACGCTCGCGATCTTCCCGATCGGCGACGGCGGCCCCGTCGACCCGTGTCGCCGCGCGCTCGCGGCCGCCGAAGACGCACTCGCCGCCGTCGCCGCGCTCGGCGCAGACCTGAGCATGGGCGTCAGCCTCCACGTCGGCCCCGTCTTCTACGGCAACATCGGCGGGCGGCGGCGACTCGACTTCACCGTGATCGGCGCTGCCGTGAACGAGGTTTGCCGCGTCGAGTCGCTGTGCAAGGTGGTTGGCGTTCCGCTGCTCATGACGGCCCGCTTCGCGCGCGACGTGGGCAGATCAGACCTCGTCCCGGCGGGGCGACACGCGCTCAAGGGCGTCACCGCCGAGCTGGAGATCTTCCGTCTGCCTGCGCCGCGTCATTAGTTTCGCGGGCCCCAAGCGGCCCGCGTCGACGCTCGCGCATCGCGAACAAACCGCGAACGATTCCACGCATACCCTACGGCCGACGGAGAGAAGCCGTTTCCTGCGCTCGCTCGCGGTGGAGGAACGCCTCGAGGTCGATGCAGAGCTCCTGGCAGCTCTGGTATCGGTCCTCGGCCCGCTTCTCGACCATCTTGTGGAGGATGCGGATCAGCTCCGGTGGAACGTCCGGCTGGTACTGACGGATGTCGGGAATCGGGTCTTTGATCTGCTTCAGGAGCACCGCGACCGTGTCTTCCGCGCGGAACGGCAGCCGCCCCGTCAGCACGCGGAAGAGCGTGATGCCGAGCGAGTAGATGTCGCTGCGCGCGTCGACCGGTTTGCCCGAGCCCTGCTCCGGGCTCATGTAGTCCGCGGTGCCGACGATCTCCTTCTCGCCCGTGAGGCCGTCGCCGTTCGCGTCGTGCCCCGTGCGGAAGATCTTCGCGATGCCGAAGTCGATGATCTTCGCGGTGCCGTCGGGCGCGAGCAGGATGTTCGACGTCTTGATGTCGCGATGGATGATCTGCCGCACGTGCGCCGCGTCGAGCCCGCGCGCGACTTGCAGCAGCACCTCGAGCGCGTAGACCACCGGCAGCGGTCCGTCGTCGCGGATGCGTTGCGAGAGGCTCGTGCCGTGGACGTACTCCATGACGATGTAGGGGATGTCGCCCTCGCTCGCCATCTCGTACACCTGCACGACGTTCGGGTGCTGCAGGCGGCCGACGGCTTTCGCCTCGTTCTGAAAACGCCGGAGCAGCTTCGCGGAGAACCGCGTGAGCACCTTCACCGCGACCGTGCGATCGAGCGCCTCGTCGTACGCCTTGAAGACAATGCCCATGCCGCCCTCGTCGATGAGGTGCAGCATCCGGTAGTTCTTCCCGATGTACGTGTTCTCGAGACTTTCGATGTCGCGCAGGCTGTCGATGAACTTGCCGTAGTCGGCGCTGCGCTTGAGCACGTCGCTCTGCGTCGCCGACGGCGACGTGGGCTGATTGCCGAGCGTGCCGGTGTTCGGAGCGCCCGCGCCGGCCATCCGCTCCTTCATCGCCTGGTTCTGCAGCGCCCGCATCGTGAAGAGCAGGTCCACGCGCTCGCGATCCTCGAGCAGCGTCTTGTAGACGACGACGCCCGCGCCGCCGAGCGCGGCGAGCGCCGCCGGCGCCGCGAGCTCGACGAGGATCGCCGCCGCGTTGAACACGGAGAACCCGATCACAAACAGGAAGAACACCAGCGCGATCCACGCGCCGACGAGCCGGTAGCTCGTCCACCGCGCCGCGAAGAGCACGAGCAGCACGCCCTCGAGCAACAGGATCAGCGGGAGCACCCATCCAGGCGCGACGCGCACGTAGTCCTCGGTGAGAACCGTGTTGATCGCCTCCGCGTTGATCACGCCTCCGGGCATCTCGCGCGTGAGCGGCGTGGCGTGGAGATCGCCCGCGCTCGTGAAGCTCGTGTAGACGACGGCGATGCGATCGTTCACGCGCGGACGCGCCCGCTCGTCGGGCTGGAACGACGCGCGCATCTTGAACGCCGAGTTGAACGGCGCGGCAAGCTGCCCCGACTTGGCGTAGCGCACGAGCAGCCGCCCGCCGGAATCCACCGGGATCCGCACGTCGCGCATCGCGTTCTCGCCGGGCCCGTGAGCGCCGGGAAGGATCAGCACGCCGCGCTCCGCGCGCAGCTTCGTGGGATCGACGCCGTACCAGCGACAGAGCGTCGCGAGCACGAGCGACGGCAGCCACTGCCGCTCGCCGGGATCCGCGATCTCCTTCATCCCCTTCGTCGGCTCCCACCGGAAGAGGAGCGGCATGAAGCGCACCTTTCCGTCGGGATCTTTCGTCGTCTTCGCGAGCGCGATGGTCGGCGCGTCCATCACGCCGCCCGCCGCGAGCGCGCCGACGAACGGCGCGATCGGGAGGTTCAGCCGCTCGATGACCGGCGCATCCGGGAACGCACGCTCGGCGCCCTTTACCGCGAGCGGTATGCGCGGGACGAACGCCGCGAGCGACGCGCGCTGCGATTCCGCGAGCTCCTCTTCCTGATCGGCGACGTCGTTGCCGCCGTACGCCGCGATCACGGTCGCCGCGCTCGAGACGACGGCGACGAACTGCGCGTCCTCCGCCGGAACGTGGCTCGCGTCCTTGAAGGTCAAGTCGAGCAGCACCACGCTCGCACCGGCCGCGTGGAGATCGCGCGCGAGCTCCGCAGTCACCGGGCGCGGCCACGGCCACTTGCCGACGCGCTCCGTCGACGGATCGTCGATGGGAATCGGCACGAGCCGGTTGCTCACTTCGGCCGCCGGGTTGCCCTTCGCGCGCAGGTCGTAGAGCGCGTTCTCGAGCCCCTCGAACGCGCCGGCGAATCGCAGCCCGCCCGTGACGGCGAGCGCGCCCGCCACGATCACCGCCGGGATGCGTCCGCGCTCGACGAACGGAGTTTTCGTGGCGCGGGCCATCGGTCAGTCGTCGCGGATCTGGAAGCGCACGGCGTCCTCGAGGCGGCGGACGCGGTTGCCGTCGTCGCGCGCCTCGATGTCGATCCAGTAATCGCCGATCTCGAAGTCCTCGAAGATCGCGATCGGGATCGTGATGCTCCACTTCGGATAACGTCCCTGCTCGAGGTCGACCCACAGCAGCACGTCGTCGGATCGCGCGAGCACTTCGAAAACTTCATGGCGGTCGTTGTAGACCGACGCCGAGATCTTGATGTCTTCGGACGACTGGCTGCTGAGCGGGATGTCGTTGGGGCTGATCGACACGTCGTCGATACGGAAGCCGGGCTCCGTCCCGCCGCAGCCCGCGGCGACAAACAGCGAGATCGCGAAGAGAATCGCCCGCATCGCCCAAGACCTTATCACGGGCGGACTTACCGGCCGGAACGAGGCCCTTGCAGGCACGCTTATTTCGATGTAAAGTTATGCTTAATTATAGGTTCCGGGAAGAACGCTTCCGGGCCGCTCCAACAGCGGAAACGACGTCGTTTGGAGTAGGGTAAGCAGGGTCGCAACATCAGGAGGCCTCGTGACGGGTTCGGGTCAGGTCGTTCGGTTCGTGGTCCTCGCGTCGTTTTTCGCACTTCCCGCCTCGCGGGCAATCGCCGCCGAGGACGCCGCCCCCGCGCTGGAAGTCGTGAAGCTGAAGCCCGCGGCGACCGCGGAGAAGCTCACGCCGGTTGACCAGGAAGTCGATCAGACCCTCGCGCGCATCTCCGACAAGGAAACCGACGAGATCTCCGACAAGTCGGATTTCGATCGCCTCATCGAGCTCGAAAAAGCGGCGGTGCCGCGTCTCTCCGCCGTGCTCACGAACCCGAACGCGCAGTACGACCACCGCTGGGTCTCGGCCCGCGCGCTCGGCAAGATCGGTGGCAAGGACGCGATCAAGACGCTCCGCGGCACGCTGGCCAAAGACAAGTTCTCGATGATGCGGCTCGCCGCGATCCAGGGTCTGAAGGACGCGAACGACGCCGGCTCCTACGACGCGTTCGTCATCGCGCTCAGCGACGACGCGATGGTCGTGCGCAGCGGGGCGGCCGACGCGCTCGGCGCTCTCGGCGACAAGCGCGCCGTCGCTCCCCTGATCGCGGCGCTCAACCGCGAGGACAACTTCTACCGCGGCCGCAGCCTCTGGGTTCGCCGGCACATCGTCTCGGCGCTCGGCCGACTCGACAGCCGCTCCGCGGTCGCGACGCTGATCCAGACGCTCGACGACGCGGATCGCAGCGTCGGCACTGCCGCCGTCACCTCGCTCGAGCTCGTCACGAAGGTCTCGTTCCGCGTGCCGGCGGCCAACCAGCAGGAATGGCTCTCCCGCACGACGCCGAAGTGGAAGTCGTGGTGGGAAGAGAACAAGAAGGACTACCTCTAAGAGGTCGTCCTCGAACGAAGGAGCCGCGCGAGAGCGCGGCTCTTTTGCGTACGGGCGATTGCTCCGGCGATCGCATCGCGATACCCTCGTTACACGCCTGCCTATGTAAAGGCGCGAGGAGGATTCCGTGGCGCGACTGCTCGTGGAAATCGACGAAGAGCTGAAGAAGGACCTGAAGGTCCGTCTCATCCGCGAAGGCGTGACGCTGAAGCAGTGGGTCGCGCGCATGGCGGCGCAATACGTCGAGAAGGAAGCCGCGCAAGCCGCGCCGGCACGGCGCCCGGCGAACGTGCCCGGCGGCCGGCACGACGACTACCTCGACTGAACTACTTCGCGCGCAGGACCCACCAGCACTTCACGGGCTTCGCGCGGTTCTTCACCTGCCGCTCGCCCGCGAACTCGCAGATGAACGCGTTCTTCGCGGCCTCGGCGCTCTCTTCGCCCATCAGGATGCGCGCACTCGTCAGCGATGCGCAGGTATCCATAGTTTCGAAGGTTTTCCTACAGGCGCCACTTTTGCGGAGTGGCATTGACTGCCGCAGGACTATCACATCGACCGCGCAGAATTCCTCGCGGATGGTCCGCCCAGCCAAAGGAGGCCATCTTGAAAAGAGCCGCAATCTTCACCTTCGCACTATCGATCGTTTTTCTTCTCGCTCCGATTTACGCACACGCCGCGTGCAACGTAAGCATTACGGAGTCGGAACCGAATCCGACCAATGACCAGTCTCCGAACTTTTCGTTCAATCAGACGGGCTGCCTGACGGGCCATGGCGACGATTTCCAGTGCAAGCTCGACACAGACTCCTGGGCAATCTGCACCTCCGCGAAGTCCTACTCCTTCGTCACCGCCGGTCAGCACACGTTCAGCGTGCGATGGGTTGTTGGCGGTCTCGTACAGGACACCGAGTCCTTCAACTGGACGATCGACGTTGATCCTCCCGAGACCTGGTTCACGCGCGGGGCTGGGCCATACGAGGAAACGATCGATGACACGCCACCGTTTGAGTTCCTCACGGACGAGCTGACCGGTGTGAGCTACTCATGCCGCGTTGACTTCACAGGCTCCTGGACCAGTTGCACGAGCCAGCCGCACAGCCTGTCAACACTCGGCCTCGGTTCCCATACCCTCGAGGTGAAAGCTACCGACCTGGCAGGGAACACGGATTTTTCTCCTGCATCGAGAACCTTTACCGTCGGCTTGGGAACGAGAATCGAGAGCGCGTTCCCCAGCGCTTGCGCGGCGGCGACACCGACCTTCAAGTTCGACTCGACTGCGCTTCCCACCGGAACGGACTTCGAGTGCCGCATGGATGCCGGCAGCTGGAGCGACTGCGACAACGGCAGCGCCACGTATTCGTCGCTGTCGAACGGAAAGCATGTCTTCGAGGTGAGGACCGAGATCGGGAACGGTGTTGCCTTTGACCCTGTGCCTGCGAAGCGCGAGTTCTTCGTGAACAGCAACCTGGAGGTCGACTCTTTCGAGTACGGACTCTCTCCCGGCGGGCTCGCAACAGCGAATCAGGTTCACGTCGCCGCCACCAACTCGACCTGCGGCCATGCGTGCGACGGCACTCGCGACGGCACGATCGAGAATCCGTATTGCACTCTCGAGGAGGCGTTCGACGAAGAGGTCATCACTGGGGGAATGGCGATACGCATCCACGAAGGCACCTACACGGATGGCGGCCCGAACTACGGCGGAACGGAGGTCAAGGGATCGCTGGGCTCTCCGATCTGGATCGGCGGCTACATGGGAGGGACGGAAGCGAAACCTCTCTTCATCGGCGTGAACGCCGGATTGGGCTTCAATGGCCCCGAGTACTTCGTTCTTCACGACCTCGTCATCTCGGGTACGGAGGAGAGTGGCGTGAGCATCGATGACGTCAATCTCACTGGTGTCGCGAAGTTCGTGACGATCCGCGGATTGGACTTCGAGGACATCGGAAGAACCAACGCGTCGCCCGACTCGCCCGACCATTGCCTCAAGATGGCCGGCGTTGATCACTTCCGGATTGTTGACAGTTCCTTCGACCGCTGCGGAACCCAGGCTTCTGATGCAGGCACGGGAACCGACCAGAAGGGCGACGGTATCGACTGCGTGGGCTGCCATCACGGGTTGATCGCCGACAACGTCTTCGATTCCCGCAAGGCTGTCCAAGTCAAGGGCGGGAGCGAGGACATCGAAATCACGCGCAATACGTCGGTCTACAGGTGGCCTGCGACCACGACGGGCGCCAACACCAACATGGTCTACAACCTCGGAGGATGCACCGGCGAGGCGTTTTTCAGGCCGGCGGCAGCCGACGGCTTGTTCGAGGCAAAGAACATTCGCCTCGTCGGCAATCTCATCGAAGGCGGACGAGCCGCGATCGCGTTTGACCGTTGCATCGATTGCATCGCGGCGAACAACACCATCGTCCGCCCACGCGACTTCGCCATCCGGATCATCGACTCAGATTGCGACGACAGTCCGGACTTCGACCACGATCATCCGGCCCGAGGAAAGATCATCAACAACATCGTTCATTGGGATGAGCAGGACGTCATCGGCAACACGACGCTGAAGGAGATTCAGAACGACGCCGACGACGTGTGGAGCTCCACGAGCGTCGGTCAGAGTTTCAGCATCAACAAGACCGTCTGGTACGAGGTCGACTTTGGGTCGCCGGCGCTGAACGACCCGGGACTCTCGCAGTCGAACCCGCTCACCATCATCTCGACGCATAGCGCGCTCTTCACCAATCTCTCGGGTCAGGACTACACGATCCCCAGCACGAGTCCGGCGACGGGTTTCGGCATCAAGCTCTTCGAAATCCAAACCGATGCCGCGAGTATCTGTTACGAAGAAACGCCGAGTGCCGGCGCGTACGAGTCGCCGTGAGAGGCAGTGAGGAGGGAGCGAACCGGCTCCCTCCTCACTGCCTCAGTTCCAAATTCGAATGAACATGGACTGAGCGGAATAGGCTCCAGCGAGTACGAAACGCCCATCTCGCTGAACGAGCAGGTCGAATCCGCCCCCGTCGCAATAATAGATACGCGTTCCGCCCGGGCCAAAAGACAGATCTGCGGACCCATTTGGGTTCCGAAGGCCGAATCCCACGCACACGGTTTCGGCCTCGAAACTGCCGCCGATGATGAACCGACCGTCGGGCAACTGTTCCACCTCCGTGCCCTGCGCGACCTTTCCGGAACCGGGGTCGAGAGCCGGAAACGTCGAGAGGTGCTCTCCCGTCAGCCCGAAGCTCTCGACGACCATACCGGGTCCTGTAACGTAGAGGTTCGTTTCCGTTTCGGTGATTCCGAAACCGTAGGATGGGAGGGAGACTGTTCCGTTGTACCCGAAACCGAGATCCCGGTTTCCGTTGAGGTCGAGCGCAACGAGCGCGGTCCCGCTGAGAACGACGGAGCAGTTCGGAAGCTGAACCGCATCGTAGACCCGCGAGGGCACGGGTGATGTCGTCGCGAAGGATGTGTCCACGGCTCCCGACGCGTCGAGCTTGATGGCGAATCCCGGCATTCCCGCGATCAGGTACCCCGAAGGAAGCAGGGGGAGGAGTACTCGCGGCTCCGTCTGGACGCCGAGGTCGATGATCGTGATGCCGGCATCTCCGAATTCCGGGCGAAGAGCGCCGCTCTCGGTGAGCTTCGCCAGCACGACGAATCCGATTGCGCGTCCGAGCAAGAGAATCGACCCGTCGTGGTCGATTGCCACCTTCCACGCCGAGCCCTCGTCCGGAGCAATGGCGAGCTCGATTCGCGCGCATCCGCTGTCGCCGAAGGTGGGATCTTTCCCACCGTCCAGAAGGAGCCTGCAGACGGTCAACTCATGTGAATCATCGCTACCGGTCACCAGCAATTTCCCGTCGGGTTGTTCGGCGATGGATCGCGCAGTGCCGAAGTGGGTGTACGTGACGCTGCCGACATCGCCGAATGAACTGTCGTCCGTCCCGAAGGGCGCCCGCACCGACAGCATCAACGCTCTGGAGCGAGTACCCGACGCGGCCTCGGCTCGAATCCAGACCTGCTCGGGGATGGGAACCGCAGATTCGGCGCTGGCCGTGATCGTCATCGCTGCGCTCGTCTGGCCGGATGCGATGAGGATCGGATCGCTGATCACTCCGGCCTCGAGATCCGTGAGTCCGACCAGAATCGGCTCGTCGGCGCCCTCGTCCCGGGTCACTTCGACGACGACCTCGATCTGACTCCCTGGAAGCATCGACACGGACTCGGGAGCTGCCACGTCGAATAGCGCGTCGCCGGTGTCGATCGGCGGTGGCTCGGCGATCCGAGTCGGCACGGGCTCCGCGCTAAGGCTGCATGCCGTTTCGGGCGGCGGGGTCATCGTCGCAGCGGGGTCTGGCCGCGGGATGGCGATGTCATCCGGCTGCAGCCCGGGGCCGTCGGGCACCGACGAGGGCGTCGATGTTGGCCCGCCACAGCCGCTACCGCAGGCAACGAGCCCAAGGACGAGAAAGAGCAAGCGCATGGCGCCAGCTTGGCCATTGCACCCCCGGGCGCAAGTGCGCGAGAGCCGCGGCGTGGAAGATATTGCGTTCACGTAGCGCGTTTGCGGAGAGTGAGGGCGCGGCTACTTCGCGCGCAGGACCCACCAGCACTTCACGGGCTTCGCGCGGTTCTTCACCTGGCGCTCGCCCGCGAACTCGCAGATGAACGCGTTCTTCGCGGCCTCGTGGGTCTCTTCGCCGATCAGGATCTTTCCTGGCTCGCCGGAGCTCTCCAGGCGGCTCGCGACGTTCACCGCGTCGCCGATGACCGAGTATTCGAGGCGGCGCTTCGAGCCCATCATGCCGGCGACGACGCGGCCGGTGTTCACGCCGACCCGGAAGTTCACGTTCGCGAACTCGGGCCGCTCCGAGCGCATCGTCTGGAGCGCGTCGCGCATCTCCACCGCCGCAGAGACCGCGCTGCACGCGTCCTCCTCGACCCCGCGGGTGAACGGCGCACCGAAGAGCGCCATGATCGCGTCGCCGATGTACTTGTCGAGCGTTCCGCCGTGGCGGTCGACGAGGATCTCGGTCATGCGGTCGAAGTAGTCGTCGAGGAGCCGCTTCAGCGCCGGCGGCTTCATCCCTTCGCTGATCGACGCGAACCCGACGATGTCCGCGAAGAGCACGGTCGCCTGCTGCTCGCGGACGGAGGCCAGCGGATCGAGGTCGCCGCCCTCGGATTCGTTCTCGATGTGCTTGATGACATCGGGAGAGAAGAAGCGCGAGAGGTTCTGGCGGCGCTGCTGCTCCTCGCGCACCTTGTCCGTGAGGCGGAGGCGCCCGAGCTGCGCGTTCGCCTGGTAGCCGATCACCGAAACGAGATCGAGGTCGTCGGGGCTGAACATGCGGCCGGCCCCGACGCTGTCGAGGTAGAGATAGCCGAGCACGGTCTTCCCGTCGCCGAACGGCGCACAGAGGATCGACCGGATTTGCAGCTCGACGATGCTCTTCGCCGACGAGAGGTCGACGTCGTCCCAGGTGTTGCGCGCGACGGCCGCGACCTTCTTGTTCACGGCGTTCGCGACGAAGGTGTCCGAGATCTCGACTTCGCCCGAGACGAACATCCCGTTGCCGACCGTCGTGAGCTGCACGCGCGGCACGAACTCCGTGTCGCCTTCCTCGAGCGTCGCGAGAATGCCGCGGTCCGCGCCCGTCGCGCGCATCGCAAGCGAAACCGCCGTGCTCGCCACACGCTGCGCGTCGTGACACTTCGCCATCACCTCGGTGATCTTCACGAGGCGCAGATACATCCGCTGCTCTTCGGGGACGGAGCCGGCGGCCGACTTCTCCTGCGCCGACATCCGCTTGCCACCGTCGACGAGGTCGAGCTCCTTCAGGCCGCTCGCGGTCATCGACGCCTTCATGAGGCGCCCGGAGTCGAAGGGCTGCTCGGCGACGACCTCGCCCGGCGAACGCTTCATCGGCGCGCCCGACGTGACCTCGCCCAGGCCCGCGGTGGCCGGGAGAACCGAACCGGAAACGACGGTTCGCTTGAGGAGATCGGCCGGCGCGATCGCGTCCGCAAACACGATCACCTCGTCGCCGATCCGGATCTCGTCGTTCGCCTCGAGGACATGCTCCGTCACGCGCAGGCGATTGACGAACGTCCCGTGCACGGAACCGAGATCGACGACGCGCCACCCGTCGCCATCGCGGCAGATGCGAGCGTGTCGGCGCGACACGAAACCCTTCGAAATGACGACGTCGCACTCGGGCAGGCGGCCGATGACCACCTCGTCGCCGGCGAGCTCGAGCGCCGCGGTCTGCCCATCGGTGTCGTGGAACTTGAGGTGGGCCATCGAGTGCGTTCTCACGCTACACCCGCCCGGACCCCAGCCGCAACGCGCCCACGGACGCACTCCGTGCGTCGTATACTCGCGAGATGAGTGCCTGTTCCCTCGCCGCCATCGCGGTTCTCCTGGCTCCGCCGGCTCTCGACTCGCCTGCCCGCATCGCCGTCATCGTGCAGGGCCAGCAAGGTGAGGGCGCCGAAGCCGGCCGCGTCCAGGCCGAGATCGAGAAGGAGCTCAACCTGCGGCAGGCGGCGGTGAAGTCCGCCGCCGAGCTCGCCCAGAAGCTCGCGATGCCGGCGGAGACGCCGGTCCCTGCGCCACCGCTCCTCCTCGAGAGCGCGAAGACCAAGATCGCGGAGGCCGAGGCCGCGTTCCTTCGCGGCGAGTTCGACGCCGCGAAGGCGGCCGCCGCGGAGGCGAAGAAGCTCATCGCGACCATGCCGGTGGAAAGCGCGTTCGACGAGCGCGTGCTCGCCGCGCTCTGGCACGCCGCGGCCGTGCAGCAGACGGACACGAAGGCCGCACAGATCGAAGTGAAGGAGATCCTCTACGACGTCGATCCGAAACCGAAGGTCAGCGTCGACGTGTTCCCTCCCGACTTCGTCGGATTCGTCGAGACCGAGCGGCAGTCGCTCAAGACGGCGAGCGTGCGGCTCACCGACCTGCCCGCCGCCGCGCAGATCTGGATCAACGGCCGCAAGGCCGACGCCAATCCGTTCACCGTCGTGCTGCAGCACCCGACGGCCAAGCCGAACGTCGTCACCGTGCGCGCACAGGGCTATCGCACGGCGGTGTTCACGCTGCCGCCCACGCCAGCGCAGTCGATCCGGCTGCCACTCGCGCCCGCGCTGCCGTCCGAGCAGGAAGGCGCCGTGCGTGCCGCGTTCAATTCCAAGAGCGACGAGCGCGTGCAGCGCGCACTGACGTTTCTCTCCGACCTCCCGCCGCCGGTGACCGCGCTGGTGCTCGTCCAGACGCGCGGCAAAGCGCCGCCCGCGGTGCTCCTCTGGAAGGACAAGCGCTTCCAGCCGATCACCGCGCCGAACCTCGCCGGAGTTGCCGAAGCCGTCATGGACACCTTCCGGAAAAAGAACCCGGAAGGCCTCACGGTCGTCACTTCGGCTGCGGTGGACGTCTCGCTGTGGACGCGCGAGCTCGGCGGCGGCGATGTCTACTCGCTCCCGCTCACGGGCACGGGCCCGCGGATGAGTGCCGACATCCGCTGGAGCTCGCTGCTCGCGTCGACCGAGGTGTCCTACATCCGTTACCTCACGCCGATCGAGGCGTCGGTCACCGGCGGCGGAAACGCTGGCGACACGCTTCCTACGGGCGGCGGCAGTGCGCTGCGCGTGTCGGCGGGTGCCGGCATCCAGCGAGCGTTCGGCGCCGTCTCCGCGGGATTTCTGCTGGGCGGCCGTTTCGAGCAGTACTCGACGAAAGTGCTGAAAGTGGAGTCGACCGACGGCGGCGGATCTGAGCCGATCATCGGGCCGCACACGTGGGCCGGACCGCAGGCGCAGCTTCGCGTCGGCTACACCGCGGGCTCCATCGGCATCACTGGGGGCGTGGGCGCCGTGTTCGCCAGCACCTACACCGAGGGCGAAAAGAACATGTCAGGCGCCGATCCGGTGACCGGCGCAGCGCCCTTCTGGCGGCTGGGTGGAACGTACGCCGCCTCCGAAAAGCTCGCGATCGGACTTCTCTACGCGGGTGAGTCGCGCTCCACGAAGTTCAACGGCGAGCCGGCGCTCGAGCAGCAGACACCGCGCAGCGACCTGGTCCTGACGGACTTCCTCACGACCGTCGCGCTCACCGCCGCCTACGAGTTCTAATTCGGCTTCGCGGTGAAGCTCTGGCGGATGCCGGTGCCGGAATCGTCGAGCGTCACGTACGTCGTTCCGCCGCTCTTCACGTCGAACGTGCCGGTCGCGACCGCCTTCGTGCACGTCTGGTCCGTCGAGTCGAAGAGCTCGGCCGGGGAGGGGCCGGGCGCGATGGAGATCTCTTTGGTGGGCGACTCGGCGCATTTGAGACCGAGCTTCACGGAACGCACGAACGGATATTTGTTCTTTCCAAGAACGCGGCCGGCGATGAACTTCACGCTCGCGTTGCCCTGGGTGAAATCGACGCGCGTTTCCTTCGGCGTAGCCATCGCGATCGCCTTCGTCGCGGTCGGCGTCTGCGTCTGCGCGGATTTCGTGGTGGACGGTGTCGGGCGCGGCGTGTTCCGCGGTGTCGCCGTCGAGATCGGCGTCGCGTCGTCCGGTGTGGGGATCAGGATCGTTTCGGTGCCGACGGGCAGCGGCGTGACCATCGCGACGGCGCTCGGCGTGGGCGTTGCCGTCGTCGCGCCCCCGAAGCCTCCGAACGCGAAGAGGGCGAGCACGCCAAGGAGCAGCGCGGCTCCGCCACCGATCGCGAACTGGAACACCGTTGAGTTGGACCGCGCATTCGTCGGCGGTTCTGCCGGCGGCTCGATGAACGTGGGCGCGACGGGCGCCAGACGCGAGCGGCTGCTGACCCGATCGGCGGGCGCGGCCGGACGCGCGGCTGCCGGACGCTCCGGCTCCCTGCTCGGAAGCGCGCGGATCATCGTCGCCTGGTCTTTCGCGAGCGAGACACCGGGAGGCGCCATGCCATCGCGGAACGCGCGCAAGTCGACCGCCACTTCCGCCGCGGACTCGTAGCGCACCAGCGCGTCCTTCTGCAGGCAGCGCAGGATGATCGCTTCGAGAATCGGAGAGAGGTCGGGACGCACGGAGCGCGGGGTCGGCGGCGGCTCGTTCGCGTGCATCATCGCGAGCCGCACGAGGTTGTCCGCGAGAAACGGAAGCCGTCCGGTGAACATCTCGAAGAGGAGAACTCCCAGCGAGTAGATGTCGCTGCGCCCCGTGACCTCGCCCCCCTCGGCCTGCTCGGGGCTCACGTAGAACGGCG